>Ga0207933_1000080_pt1 | contig 94542 bp, 89 predicted proteins | sample NGESurdeep092012_4_FD_184488 | JGI IMG/M metagenome (GOLD analysis project Ga0207933, IMG submission 184488) | Arctic peat soil microbial communities from Barrow, Alaska - NGEE Surface sample F53-3 deep-092012 (SPAdes) | ecosystem: Environmental > Terrestrial > Soil > Wetlands > Peat ... | reverse complement strand
CTGAACAGGCTGCGGAAAAACTCGATTTCTCAAAAAGCGCGAAAAATGAATCGCGCCAGGACGACCCAGGAACGATCCGCGAAGGATGGTCGATGGTTTTGCATCCCCGAATTTCGCTCTTTCGCCTTCCATTTGGAGTTTTTCCGCAGCCTGTGAAGCCCGTACCCTTCAAACCCCACGACTACACGCGCAACCTGAGGCCGCGAGGTTCCATCGCTCCACATCTGTGTCATAGATCACGCTTAATGATCGTTTGCGCTTCCTATAATGGGCGGCAATTCCATTCCCGGAAGTTGCGTGTTTCGTTCAGCGTTTTCCGATGGATTCCGCGTTCATCCCATTAGAAGATTTTCAGAAATTGGGAAGCCGGAATCGAAGTCCGACTACGTGTGACGAATCCAATGTTCAATCCAAAGCTGTTCGATCCAAAGCAACAGGGCCATGTCCGCGTTGACAGGGCAGGGAAGCGCGCCGCACGGCCAGGCGGATTTGTACGCCACGGCGCTTTGGCCGGCGTGGCGCCGGTCGCGTGGCTTTTCGTCCTTTTCGCTGCTGGCCCGGCGGCTACAGGGCAGACGCAGATTCCGGTTGCGCAAACTAAACCCACTCCCCTGCAAACGCCCCAGCCTATGCAAGGGCTTGAGCCCGGGCGGATCCCGCCGCGAGTTCTAGAGGCGCAACGCTTTCTTAGGGAGCGTGGGTGGACACCGGGTCACAGGATGATTTCGCGAGCCGGTGCCATTAGAACCTTTGGCGCTTCCGCGGGCGTTGCGGCAATGGGCGCCCAAGACTCGGGCGGAACGGGGACCGGCAATACGCCCTCCGCGAATACGACTTCAGCAAATACGTGGCAGCCTCTAGGTCCCTCCGCTGTTCAAACCCCAGACTTTGGGCTCGTAACCGGCCGCGTGGCCGCGATTGCCCTCGACCCCTCTGACCTAACCGGCAACCGGCTTTACCTGGGCACCACCGGCGGCGGAGTGTGGGTGGCCAACAATGCCGCCGTTTCGACGCCGTCTTCCATCGTCTTCAGTCCTCTCACCGATTCAGTCGCCGCTCTCGCCGGCGCCGCTGACGTTTCAATCAGCATCGGCGCCCTGACGGTGCAGCCGGGCGAAACCGGCGTCATCCTTGCCGGCACGGGCGACCCCAACGACGTTCTCGACTCCTACTACGGCGCGGGCATCCTGCGCTCGATCGACGATGGCAACACCTGGAGCCTGATTCAGCAGACTATGGACGAAGAGGAGGGACTGAGCCTTACCGACGTGACATTCGCAGGGCAAGCCTTTGCGGGTTTTGCCTGGAGCACCGCCAATTCGCAGTTGGTGGTGGCCGCGGTTTCGCAGGCGTTTGAAGGCACTGTGGTCAATGCAGATTGGCCACCTCAGACATTCGAGGGGCTCTTCTACTCCACGGACAGCGGCGCAACCTGGCATCTGGCCACCATCACCGACGGCAGCGGCGAAATTGTGCAGGGCCCGACCACTCCCATTGGTTCGCAAGGCAACGCCGCCACCGCCTTGGTTTGGAATCCCGTTCGGCAGATGTTTATGGCTGCGGTCCGCTTTCACGGCTACTATCAATCGCCGGACGGTGTGACCTGGGCGCGCATGGCGGCGCAACCCGGTACGGGGCTCACCGCACAAATGTGCCCGGCAGATTTCGGGCTGACTGGCTCCATCGCCTGCCCCATCTATCGTGGCGCGCTGGCGGTGAATCCTCAAACCGGAGACACGTTTGCGTGGACTGTAGACCTGAACAATCAGGACCAGGGGTTGTGGCAGGACAAATGCACGTTGAGCGGAGGGACGTGCGGAAATGCAACCGTCACTTTCGCCACGCAGTTGAGTACCGCGGCGCTTGAGACCAACACTCCTGAAGGCGCTGCGACCATCCTCGACGGCGACTACAACCTGGCACTGGCAGCGGTGCCTTCGCAGCAGGACACGCTGGTGATGGCCGGAGCCAACGACTTGTGGAAGTGCAGCCTGGCCGTGGGCTGCGCGTGGCGCAACACTACTAATTCCACTACCTGCATGAGCGCGCAGGTGGCTGAATACCAGCATTCGCTGGCGTGGAGTACAGCCAATCCGCACGAGATTTTCCTCGGCAACGACAGTGGGCTCTGGCGGTCCGTGGACGCAATCGGCGAGACAGGATCGGCTTGCGCCGTAACTGACTCCATGCACTTCCAGAACCTGAACGGGAGCCTGGGATCGCTGGCCGAGGTGGTCAGCGTGCCTCCGGTTGTGACGTCGCCTTACGAGCTGCTTGCCGGCTTGGGCGACAACGGGACTGCCGGGGTGAAGAGTTCTTCTCCGACTGCTGACTGGCCGCAGATTCTGTCGGGCTACGGCGGCCCCGTCGCCATCGACCTCAGTAACGAGACCAATTGGTATGTGAACGACCAGGCGGGAGTCGCAATCTATGAGTGCTCACAGTCGGCTCCCTGCACGCCAGCATCGTTCGGCGTGAGCCCAGTAGTCACAGACGCGGATGTTGACGGCGACGGTGACACGATGCCGACTTCGGCGCCATTCCTGGTCGATCCGCTCGACGACAGTCAATTGCTCATTGGAACCTGTCGCGTGTGGCGCGGGCCGGCCAACGGCGGCAGCTGGAGCGCAAGCAACGCGATCAGCCCGATCCTCGACAGCGGAGCCACCGGCGTTCCGCGCAACGGCGACGGGCTCATTCGCTCGATGGCTGCCCTCGCGCTCTCTCCGAGCAGCGAGGTCATATATGTAGGAACATATGGCGCCGCAAGCTATGGCGGAAACTTGCCGGGCCATATTCTGAGCGCGACCGTCGATACCGCCTCAAGCGCCATGCCCGTGTGGCAGGATCTGACACTCAATCCGGTTGTTAACAGCTCCCATGCGCTGAATGCTTACAATTTCGACATTTCAAGCGTCGTCGTCGACACGCACGATCCCACTGGAAACACCGTGTACGTGACCGTGGCCGGCATGGAAAATCCAGACCAGCGGATCAATGTGGTGTACCGCTCAACGAATGGAGGCGCAACCTGGAACGGCATATCGGCGAACCTGCCCAACGTCCCGGCCAACAGTCTGACGGTTGATCCGCAAGATGCGAACACGGTGTATGTCGCCACGGATCAGGGCGTGTACTTCACGACCGAAGTTCAAAATTGCGCGCAGTCGATTTCCAGCTGCTGGTCGGTGTTTGGCTCCGGTTTGCCCGGTGCTCCGGTGGTTGCTCTCAGCGCCACACCCAGCACGTCGTCCACGCCGGCCCTGGTGGCAGCCACTTATGGCCGGGGCATCTGGCAAACTCCGTTATGGAGCGCGGGAACCGGCCTTACGGCCGCCGTCGCGAGCCCTTCGACGCTCGTTTTTCCCAGCCAGGTCTTCGGCACCGCCAGCAGCCCAATGACGGTGGCTCTCGATAACACAGGCAGCCTCGCGCTCACGGCGACATCGATTTCCATGAGCGGAGATTTCGGCGAGACCGACAACTGCATGAATGTGCCGGTCGCAGTGGGCGCGAGCTGCGCCATTCAGGTTACGTTCACGCCGCAGGCTACCGGTCCGCTGAGCGGCACAATGACCATCTACGCCAACGTCTACGGCGGGCAACTCACCGTCAACCTCACTGGTACCGGCGCACCAGCGGGTGTAGTGAGCCTGGCCCCGGCCCTCGTCCCATTCGGCCAGGTGGAAGTGGGAACGACGTCTCCATCGCTCTCCGTTACGGCCATGAACAATGGTGCGACCGCAATTCCGATCAGCAGCGTCTCCGTCACGCCGCCATTTAGCCTCAGCAGCAACTCCTGCGGAACAACCAGCCTGGCGGCAAGCTCCGATTGCGCATTGCAGGTGGAGTTCGCCCCGACGCAAGCCGGCCCGGCGTCCGGACTGCTGACATTTGTCGACGGAGCGGGAACACAGACCGTGGAACTGAGCGGAACGGGGGGCGCCCCGGCCGCCCACGTTTTGAACCCCACATCGCTGTCGTTCCCATCGACTCCGGAAGGCCAGCTTTCGGCCGCAGAGACCGTGACGCTCACAAATTCAGGCGGCGTGGAGCTGACTGCAATCTCGATCTCGACGAGCGCCCAATTCCAGACGACGAACACCTGTGGTAGCCAACTGCCAGCGGGATCGGTCTGCACCGTCAGCGTGATCTTTGCGCCCACTCAGTTGGGCCCGGTTGCCGGCACGCTGACGGTTATGGACGCCTTGCGCATGCAGAACGTGACCTTGAGCGGGACTGGAACCGGGCCCGCTGCCTTCAGTGTGAACCCCGCGAGCCTGACCTTCACTAACCAGCAGCCAGGCGTGCCGAGCGCCCCGCAAACACTCACCGTCAGCAACATCGGCGGATCGCCGATGGCCAACGTCAGTTTTTCGATCACCGGCGCCGCGGCATCGAGCTACTCCATTGCCGGCACGACCTGCGGAGCGGTGCTGAACAACGGAAGCAGTTGCACGGTGCAGATCGTATTTACGCCCGGCGCGACGGGAGCAATTGCGGCAACGCTCGCCGTCTCTTCGTCTACTCTCGGCGTGACGCCGGCCTCGGTGCCACTCAATGGCTCGGGACAGCTCTCTGCCGGCGGACTCACAACGAATCCGTCCCAGATTGCATTTCCCGTGGTCGGGGTGGGACTGTCCAGCACCGCGCAGACTTTGACCGTCACCAATTCATCGAGCTACGCGATTGGCTCGGTTTCACTTGCGGCTCCCACGCCGTTCGTCATCTCGCAGAATACCTGCACCGGCAGCCTGGCTGCGGGGGCCAACTGCACAGCATCGGTTATTTTTCAGCCGAGCGTCGGCGGGTCTGCATCCGGAATGCTCACGGTCAACTCCTCCGCCGTTGCGGCGCCTGTTACCGTAGCGCTTTCGGGAACCGGATTCGATTTCTCCGTCGGCATCACCGGCTCGGAAACCCAGAGCGTCGCCGGGGGCCAGACTGCGAGCTACACCATACAGATTTGCGGCACCGGTGGATGCGCACAGAATCCGACTGTGCCGGCCGGGGGTACGTTCAGCTTTCAATGCAGCGCATTGCCCGCCAACGCGCTCTGCATCTTCAACCCCGCCACTGAGACGCTCAGCAGCGGTACTGAGGGCAACATTCTGGTAGGGATCTCCACAGGAAACGCGGCGGAGGCTCGCCTCGAGAGTCCGGATTTCGAAACGCCGAATATGGCGAGGCTTAGCGCTGAAAGACCGAGTTCCGCCAAAACCGCCGATGGCCATCGTGATTTGTGGCACGCTCTGCCACTGGCCTGCGGGCTATTTCTGATTCCCTTGGTATTTCGCAGACACAGAAAGATGTTTTTGCTCGCGGTGCTGGCGGCATTTTTCACATGTGGCGTCTCCAGTTGCGTCAGCTCGGGCGGAGGCTCGGGCAGTGGCGCCGGCAAAGGGGGTGGCTCCAACACGCCACCGGGGACATATACGATTCCAGTCAGCGTCACATCCACGGGCATCACGCGATCAGTCAACGTCACCTTGACGGTTGACTAAGTTTGGTGAGTGTGGCAGATTTCCCGATGCAGAAGCGGCCACAGGAATGGGGGGGACCACTCTATACTTGAGGTTCAGGACCGGGACTTGAGGTTCGAGACCAAGACCAAAATGTCTGCCAAAGTAACCGTCGAAGATGTCGAGCGCGTGGCCGAACTGGCGCATTTGAAACTCGCACCGGATGAGGTGGTGCCCATGTTGCGCGACCTGAACGCCATCCTCGACTACATTGCCGAACTGAATGAGTTGGACACGTCGAGCGTCCTCCCGCTCGATCAGGTCAGCGAGCTCGTGAGCGATACTGTTCCCGCTCTTCGCGCCGACCAGTTTGTGCCTTCGCTGAATCGCGCCGCTGTGATGGCCCAGGCTCCGGAGACCGACGGAGTTTTCTTCAAGGTTCCCAAAGTTATTGAGCGATAAAGAGCACGAACGCCCGCTCGCCGATGCGGGGACAAAACCGAAAAGGAAGCTCGATTGCGTAGCGAGACCAAGACAGCCGATAGCTGCGTGGAGAAGCCGAAGACTCTTGCCGCTTTGCGCAAGAAGATCGCGTCGGGCCACACGAAGGCCGCCGACCTCGCCGCGCGCTACTACGAGCGCATCGAGAAGCTCAATCCGCGGCTGAATGTTTTCCTGAGCCTCACCAAAGAACGCGCATTCGAGCAGGCGGCGCGCGTCGATGCCATCGCCGCCAAAGGCGATCCGCTGCCTCCGCTCGCCGGCGTTCCAGTAGCGATCAAGGATGTGATGGTGGTGCAGGGAGCGCCGTCGACCGCAGGCTCGAAAATCCTTCAAGACCATCGACCTCCGTACGATTGCACGGCCGTCGCCAGGCTCGAGGCTGCGGGCGCGGTAATTCTCGGCAAAACGAACTGCGACGAGTTTGCCATGGGATCGTCGAATGAGAACTCGGCTTACGGGCCGGTGCGCAATCCCGTGGATCCGGAGCGCGTCCCCGGCGGCTCCAGCGGCGGCTCGGCGGCGGCCGTGGCGGCCAACCTGGCCGTGGCCACGCTTGGCACCGATACGGGCGGCTCCATTCGCCAGCCAGCCAGCTTTTGCGGCGTGGTCGGAGTGCTGCCCACTTATGGCCGCGTCTCTCGGTACGGCCTTATCGCTTTTGCATCCTCGCTCGACCGTATCGGTCCTTTTGCTGCAAACGTTCGCGATGCCGCGACGATGCTCGGAGTCATCGCCGGCCACGACCCTTGTGACGCGACGAGTTCGACGGCTCCGGTCCCTGACTACGCAGCCGAAAGCGACAAGCCTGCCTCGGGGCTACGCATTGGCGTTCCGGCCGAGTATTTTGGCGAAGGTCTTGATCCCGAAGTGCGCACCGCCGTCGAGAACGGAATTGCCGCGCTCAAGGCTGCAGGCTGCACGGTCAAGCCAGTTTCGCTGCCGCACACGAAATACGCCGTACCCACCTACTATCTGGTGGCAACGGCGGAGGCCAGCGCCAACCTTGCCCGCTTCGATGGCGTGCGCTACGGCTACCGCTCGTCCAACTCAGCCACGCTCTCTGACATGTATTCGCACTCCCGCGACGAGGGCTTTGGCGCCGAGGTCAAGCGCCGCATCTTCCTCGGCACCTACGCGCTTTCGGCCGGCTACTACGATGCCTACTATCTCAAGGCGCAGCAGGTTCGCCGCATTCTGGCGGAGGAGTTCCTGCGCGCGTTTGAGAAGGTTGACGCGATCGTTACCCCTACTTCGCCCGTCCCCGCATTCAAGCTCGGCGAGAAGACGGACGATCCACTCGCCATGTATCTGGCCGACATCTACACCGTCACCGCGAGCCTGGCCGGCATCTGCGGCGTATCGGTGCCATGTGGAGCGACTCGCGCCGGTCTGCCGGTGGGCATGCAGGTTCTTGCGCGGCCCTTTGGCGAGAGCACGGCGTTCCGCGTGGCGCGCGCTGTGGAGGCTGCGGGAATTCAGTAATGCGCTAGAATCAATACTAAGGAGCTTTCGGCATGATCTTTCATGTGACGCTGGAACCGGCGGAAGATGGATGGGTTGTGGCCGAATGTCCTGCCCTTCCCGGATGCGTATCGCAGGGCCGAGATGAGAAGGAAGCTTTGGAGAACATTCGCGAAGCCATCACGGCCTGGTTGTGGACCGAAGATCAAAAGGCCCTCAGCTCGATCCCTCCTCAGCAGACTCCTGTCGTTGTCGCCGTCTAGTGGGTATCGTTGCGCTGGACTAAAAGAGCCCGCTGCTGCCCGTCAACGATCTCAACTGACAAGTGTCAACCAATCCCCAAGCGCGTCGCATTTTCCAGCCCTAACCTTTCCAGCGGAGTTTATGCCTGGCGCCTTCGCTTACTGTTGTGCCCATTTATTGCGCGCCGAGTTTTCCGTCTCTAAACTCTTTTGTGAAGCCGAAAAGCATTGAAAGGCGCATCTCGGGCAATTGAGGCCCTTGTTCAAGGGGAGAAGTGATGGGAGAACTCGGCAATATTGCCGGCAAAGAAGCGGTCAAGGCATTTGAACGGGCTGGATGGGCCGTCAGAGGACAGGTCGGCAGCCATGTGATGATGACCAAGGCTGGCGTGCGCGTTAATCTTTCCGTACCACAGCACAAGGAGCTTTCCGTTGGGACACTCAGGAAGCTAATCCGAGCCGCCGGTTTGACGGTCGATGAGTTTCTCGCGTTGCTGTAAATTTCGTTACATAACCATGTGATTCATCTCACTGCATTATTAGCTGCTCCCCATGTTTAATGCGTCTTCGGGAGCCTGCCCAATGCTTCGTTTCGCTGGCCTGACAAGCCTTTTGTCCTTGACCGTGTTTACGACTCTGTCCGCCAGCGCCGCTCCGCGCAAGGCCCACACCGTCGTCCTAGGCGCGGTCAGGCATGTGCCCTACTCCAAGGCCGGCGACCCGGCCAGCGCGGGTGCGGGCGAGAGTGCTCTGGACATCCGCGCACTCCTGGTCGACGGCGTCCTTAAAGAGTGGACCACGGGCGACGCACACGATGTCACCGACCGGAGCTTTGTGGTGCGTCGCGTGATCCGGCTCAACGACTCGCTGCCCACCGCCCCCAAGCCCGGCCCCGGAGAGAAAGCCGGGGACAAGTTTGGGATCAAGATTGGTGAAAGCGTAAGCCATTGGGTATGGCAGCGCGGACCCTGGCTGCTGGTTGATCGCGCGGCAGGCCACGTAACTGCACTCCGGCTGCCCGACTACGACACCGGCGTGAGCCAGGTAAGCTGGTTCCGCGACTACGCGGCCTACTGCGGAATCACAGCGAGCGGCAAGAGCCTGTATGCCGTAGTGGCGCAGATCGCCGCGCGCAAGCCTGTCCTTGCCAAAAAGCTCGCGGCTTTCGACGCCGAAAATCACCCCGACCCGGTTTGCGCGCCGCCCGACTGGCAGCGCGATCCGCTGCGCGTCGCGTTTCATCCCTCGGGCACAAATGCGATAAGCTACGACATTGTCCCCGGCTCGGCGCTGCTGGTCGAAGATACGGGCGACGATGATGAGACGCCGAGCGCGGCACTCACGAAGTAGCTAGTCAGAGTGGCGGCACACGAGCAATTTGGGCACGAGCAATTCGGCGGGAACAAGTCAACGGATCGGCAGTGCGGTGTGGAATCGGGCAGAATGGCATGGAATCGATTGATGAATTGTTGCGTCAGGCTGAGGTCGCGCATGGGCACCTGTGCGCGGGCCAGGTTCTCGGGGTGCGCATGGCTCTGCTTGGCCTTTCGCGCCTGGAGATTGCCGACCCGCGCGGCGCTGACCGCAAGCGGCTCGTAACCTACGTCGAAATCGATCGCTGCGCCACCGACGCCATCGCGCTCGTGACCGGCTGCCGGCTGGGCAAGCGCGCGCTCAAATTCAGAGACTGGGGAAAGATGGCGGCGACTTTTGTCGATCTCGGCTCAGGCCGCGCCGTTCGCATCGTCGCGCTCGAAGATTCCCGCGAGCTGGCGCGCAAGCTCTACCCGCACGAAGAGAACAAGAGCCGCCTCCAGTTGCAAGCCTATCGCGAACTGACCGATGCGCAATTGTTCAGCGAACAGTGGGTGCGCGTCACAATCCCTGCCGCCGATTTGCCCGGCCAATCCCATGAGCGAGTCGTTTGCCCGCGCTGCGGCGAAGGAGTGAGCTTCGGGCGGTTCGCTCTGGTTAATGGAGAATCAGTCTGCCTCTCCTGTGCCAATCCCGAGCTTCGCTACTGGGAGCCTGTTGGGCCGGAAGATTGATTACGCGCGGACGCCGCTCGGCAATGCGCAGGTCTTCAAAGCGCCGATCCCCTATGCGTCTCTCGTTTATGCGGTGTTCTTCGCACCACCAGTTCCAAAGTACCCAGAGCATGAAGCCGACGGCAAGACTAACGGGAATCAGCCAGAGTGTCTGCTCATGAATCTCAATTGTCATGGAGGCAATTCCCCCTTCTGACCTCCGGCCTTCGGCATACATTTCAGGCCGACCCGGAGAGCCTCATGCATCCAGATGACTCCCTTTCCTGTAAGAAATGAGTAGTCAATTTGTAAGGGATTTGTTAAGGCCCACAGGCGCGTCACCTGGCTCCAGCCGGTGGTTCGCCTTGACACCGAACCGGCTGCGCATTTCTTATCTTTCTAGGTATTCTTTTTGGGAATCCGGGCGGGACGAAAGTGGCGAAAACCACCTTCCTTGCGTCTGGAAGCCTTTGAGAATGCTGTGTCGAACAGGAAGTATGCGGCAGTTGGGTTCTGTGATGCGAGTGGCAGGGCGGGAATCCCGTTCCGGTCCCCGTTACCAAACCCTCCTTCCAAAGCTTGGGCCGGACAAGACCATGGCCTCAAGAAGCTTTCCCGGAGACAAATCTGTTATCGGGCGCCGGCTGCAGTCGCCGGTTAGGCCTGCGCCGTGAAGCCGGCCAAATCCGGCCGCAGGGCGAGCAAGGGAAGCAAGCCAACGATGATCGAAGCCACGAGTTTTGCATTTTGGGCGGCTGCGCCCGCCGCGGGAGCAGGCGGCGGCCTGTCCATGATGCTGCCCATCCTGCTGTTTATTCCGCTGCTCTATCTGTTCATGATCCGCCCGCAGCAAAAGAAGCAAAAGCAGTGGCAGCAGATGCTGGCCAGCATCAAATCCGGCGACCGGATAACAACCACGGGCGGGATTCGCGGCACCATCATCTCCATGAAGGAAGATTCGATGGTGATTCGCGTCGCCCCAGACAACCTGAAGCTGGAAGTGGCCAGGACTGCAATAGCATCGGTCACCCAGGAGGACTCTTCGAAATCCTGAGGCCCTTCGGGCTCTACCCTTTGGAATAGAGAAACGAACCAATGAAGAAAAATCTCAGAAACAAGATTGCCCTGATCATTGCGGTTCTTTTGATCTGTCTCTACGGAATCTTCGGGATCCCATCGGGGATCAGTGGGAAGGCACTGTTGAATGCCTTATCCAACCGGATTCATATGGGTCTCGATTTGCAGGGCGGCGCGCATCTGGTGCTGCAAGTCCAGGTGTCGGACGCAGTGAATGCCGAGACCGACAACTCCGTGCAGGAGATCCAGCAGGACCTGAAAAAGGCGAACATCACTGTTTCTCAGGTATACAAACCGGATCCCAATAAGCCGGATGTCATTCGCGTCGAGGGTGCCACTCCCGCGCAGAACGACGCCGTCAGCTCGTTGCTCGGCGCCCCGAAGTATGCCAATGAATACGATGTCTCCGGCGGTTCAGACAACAACTGGACGCTGAACATGAAGCCGCTGTTCGAGAGCGATCTCGATAAGCGCACCGTGGACGAGGCGATTGAGACCATTCGCGACCGCGTTGATGCGCTGGGCGTGAGCGAGCCGCTCATCCAGGAATATGGCCTGGGCGCCAATCAGATTTTGGTGGAATTGCCCGGCGTAAGCGATCTGGACCAGGTCAAGGGAATTATCCGATCCACAGCCCGGCTTGAAATTCATGCCGTAGATGGCGGTCCGTTTCCCACCGAGGACGCTGCCCTGCAAAGCGTAAACGGCGCGCTTCCACCCACTGACGAGATTCTGCCGTTCTCGGGTGATCTCGGGGGCGCGAACGGCACTTCTTATTACGTCATCGCGCGTTCTCCCATCGTGGCCGGCAGCGATTTCCGCTCTGCCGATCCGGGCGTGAATTCAAACACCGGGCAAAGACAGGTGAATTTTACCCTCACCGACGAAGCCGGCGACAAGTTCTGGGACTACACCAGCGCCAACGTCGGCAAGGATATGGCCGTCGTAATGGGCGGTACGGTGCGCGAAGTAGCGGTCATCAAGCAGCCTATTCGCGATAGCGGCCTGATTGAGGGCGGCTTCAGCCAGAACGAAGTCATGGAGCTTTCGAAGCTCTTGCGCACGGGCGCGCTGCCGGCTTCGCTGAACTACATCGAGGCCAGCACAGTGGGCGCGACGCTGGGCGCCGATTCCATTCGCGAAGGCGTGACGGCTGCCGTTGTCGGCATCGTCCTCGTCATGGCCTTCATGCTCGTTTATTACAAGGGCTCAGGCATCAACGCCGATCTGGCGTTGATCTTCAACCTGGTCATTCTGCTGGGAATCATGGGGCTCTCCAGCGCGATTTCGAGCGCCTCGGGAGGCGGAGGGCTGGTGCTCACGCTGACCTTGCCAGGCATTGCCGGAGTCATCCTCACAATCGGCATGGGCGTGGATTCGAACGTGCTGATTTTCGAGCGCATCCGTGAAGAAATCCGCGCCGGCAAGGCGGCTTCCGCGGCGGTGGACCAGGGCTTCGCTCACGCGTGGCTCACGATCGTTGATACCCACGTAACCACCATCGTCTCGGCGGCGATTCTGTTTATCTTCGGCACCGGCCCGGTAAAGGGCTTTGCCACCACGCTGACTGTCGGTCTTGCGGCCAATCTTTTCACGGCTGTCTTTGTCTCGCGAGTCATCTTTGAGGCGCACTTGAACAAGTTGAAAGCCGGCGAAATGGTTTCGATTTAGAACCAGCGATACGGCGGTAGGAGAAGAGAAGCAGTGGAATTCTTTCGCAATCCGAGTGTGAACTGGCTGGGATGGAAGTGGTACTTCCTCGCCTTTTCCGTGATCTTCAGCGTGGCCGGCATCATCAAGATGAGCTGGAACTACTCGCACATCGGCAACCCGGTTCCGCTGGGAGTGGATTTTCGCGGCGGCACGCAGTTGGATGTGCAATTCACCAGCCCCCCGGACATCGACGCCATCCGCAAGGCCATCGAATCGGCGGGCGTCAAAGACGCGGGCGTTCAGACCTTCGGGCCGACAGCCGAACACCGGGTACTCATCAGCCTGCCTGTACAGACCAACGAAGCGGCGCTTGATACCGGCCGTCAGGAGATCGAATCGGCCCTCCAGGCCCACTACAACAACTATTTCAACCCCAACACCGGCGTGCAGCTCGACGTAGTCGGGCCAACGGTGGGCCATCAGTTGGAAAAACAGGCCCTGCTGGCCACGCTCTACTCTATGCTCGGCATGCTCATCTATCTCTGGTTCCGTTTCCAGTTGATCTACGGCGTGGCCGCAGTGGTTGCCTGCTTCCATGACACGCTGATTACCGTCGGCGCCTTTGCCCTCACCGGCCGCGAGATCAGCCTGACAGTGATTGCCGCCATCCTCACCCTGGTCGGCTATTCGATGAACGATACCATCGTCGTCTTCGACCGGATCCGCGAGAATCTGCGGCTTAGCCGCCGCGAGAGCTTAACCGATCTGGTGAATCGAAGTATTAACCAGACCTTGAGCCGAACTGTGCTGACCTCAGGCCTGACTTTTCTCACCGTGCTGGCCCTGTTTATCTTTGGCGGCCCGGTGCTCAATGATTTCTCTTTTGCTTTGGTGGTGGGGATTCTGATCGGAACCTACTCATCCATCGCGGTGGCGGCACCGATGTTGGTGGCATGGCAAGAAAGGCGCGCAGGGAAGGGAAAAGCCGCCTCGCTGCCGGCAGCGAGAAAGCCCAAAAGCTAGAAAGCATGGCCGCGAGGCCCGATTTGTGCATCCATTCTGAGGGTGAGCCAACTCCTCAAAAGAGTTCCGCTGCGGCAACCCGCGGTCACTTCCCGGAGGTACTTTGGGCACTTGAGGGCTGCAACGGTTTTAAAGCACTCTTGGCAGTGGGAGCGCAGTTCTGATAAGGTTTACTCGCTCCGTTGTGGGATTTTTACCGTCGGGAACAATTCCCCCTCCCTCGGTGTCTAAAATAGGAGCAACGAAACCCGATCACCGAGGCTGGCCATGTTTGAAGACTCCACGTTTGAATCCAGCAGTAGGATCAAGACGAAGAGCGGTCGCTGGATGCTAGTGACCGGCAGCATCAATGCCGGGATCCTCATTCTGCTCATCCTGATTCCGCTCATCTATCCCGAGGCGCTGCCATCGGCACTGATGGCAACAATATTAACCGCGCCACCGCCTCCGCCCCCACCCCCTCCGCCACCGCCGCCTCCCGAGATAAAGGTGGTGCATGTGCAGTCGGAGATGATGAACAACCAGCTCCAGGCGCCAACCAAGATTCCGAAGAACATTGAGATGGTGTCTCAGAAGGAAGCGCCGCCAACGAACTTCGGTGTGGCCGGCGGCATGGGCGGTGACTCGGGCGTTATGGGCAGCATGTTTGGCAGCGGCAATGGCCCGCAAGTAAAGGCCGCGCCTCCCAAGAAGGTGAACATCTCCGGCGGCGTGGAACTGGGCCTGTTGATTCAGAAGATCGTGCCCACGTACCCACCGATCGCCAAGGCGGCCCGCGTTCAGGGAACCGTCGTATTGCAGGCGTCCATTTCCAAGCAAGGGACAATCGAGGACCTGCATGTGATCAGCGGTCCGGCCATGCTTCAGCAGGCGGCTCTGGATGCGGTGAGGCAATGGCGCTACCGGCCCTACCTGCTCAACAATGAGCCGGTTGAGGTCGAAACCTCAGTCGATGTGATCTTCACCCTGGGTGGGTGACGTACTTTCCGCTCCCTGCCGCGTCAATGGCACGGGGCGTCGCTCTTAGCTCGAATGCGATTTCCCGTTGGGCCGCATTCCCCGGAACTTAACCTCCCCGGCGTGCCGGGTTTAATTCAGTCAAAAAGAATCTCCTTAGGAGGAACGATTCAGTGATTCTCGCTCAGCTCGCACATTTCGCTTCGCATACCGTCAACAGTCTGGCGATGTTTCAGGATGAAGGCCAAAATGTTGGCTTCAGCCCCATTCAACTTTGGGAAAACATGGGATGGTTGGTACGCTGCGTCGTCATCGTCCTGTTTATTGAGTCGATCTGGTCGCTGGCCGTGATGATCGACCGTTACCTGTACTTCTCCGCCGCTCGCAAGCAATCGCGCGAATTCGCGCCGAAGGTTGCCGGCGCGTTGAAGGAGAGCAAGCTCGAAGAAGCCATCAAGATTGCCGACCGCAACAAGAAGTCGCATTTGGCCGAAGTGGTTACGGCCGGGTTGCAGGAGTTCCGCGTCTCGTCCGGCACAGCTACCGATGAAACCATCGCCAGCTCCGGCCGCGCGCTGGAGCGGGCCGAGGCCATCGTCCACGCCAAGCTGAAGAGAGGACTTTCGGTGCTGGCTACCATCGGCGCCACCGCGCCGTTCGTCGGGTTGTTTGGCACCGTCATCGGCATTTTGCACGCCTTCCAGCAGATCGCCACGCAGAAGATCGCCGGCATCGGCGCGGTCGCGGGCGGCATTTCTGAAGCTCTGGTCACTACGGCGTTCGGCCTGTTCGTGGCCATTCCCGCCGTCATGGCCTTCAACTACTTCACCGGACGCGTCGAGAGCTTCGACGTGGAGATGGACAACTCCTCCAGCGAGCTGGTGGACTACTTTATCAAGCAGAGCCACAAGCGCTAAAGGCGCAGCGGCCTGGCACGAGCGAGCTTTTTGCCGGGCGGAAGAAATGACCCTCTTCCGCCCCGCACTTTGATCCTCGCGCGGGTTTGCTGGATACAAGCCGGGCCTGAGTGCATCCGGCAAGAAAAATTCAGAAGTATGGAGTCCCGATTATGGGAGTAGCAGTTCGCGACGAAGGCAGAAAAGTTAACTCCAACATCAACGTGACACCGATGGTGGACGTGATGCTTGTGCTGCTCATCATCTTCATGGTCATTACACCCATGCTGCAGAATAAAGTCTCCATTACCCTGGCGCAGGTTGAAAATCCCCAGGCCATGCCCGACGCAGACAAAGAAGACGCCATTGTTATCGCGGTAACCCGCGACGGAGGCGTCTATCTCGGCCAGAACAAGGTCGATCCCTCGCAGCTTGGCAGCCTGGTGCGCGATAAGCTCGCCGACAAGACCAACAAAATGATCTATTTTCGCGCGGATGAGCGCGCCCAGTACAAGGTGGTTGAAGACGCCATCGACGATGTGCGCACTGCCGGCGTTGAAGAAGTTGGCCTATTGACGCAAAGGCGAGAAGGCAATCAAATCGGCGGCCAGTAACGCGGGCGGCCGGATTGCCGGTTGAACGATTTTGAGAAAACGAGGAGTTTGAGCCATGGCATTTTCTACTGGCGGCAGCGGCGGAGCGATGGGCGAGATCAACGTCACGCCCATGATCGACATTCTGCTTGTGTTGTTGATCATCTTCATGGTGATTGTGCCGGTTACCCCTAAAGGCCTGGATGCGCTGGTACCCCAGCCGCCCAAGAATCCGCAGCAGCAGCAGCAGCAGAACGACCGCACCATCGTGGTACAGGTTATCTATCGCCCTAATCAGGCGCCGGCGTACAAGATCAACGAAGACGATGTGCAACTTTCCGATCTTCAGGCGAAACTGACTAACATCTACGCCAACCGCGCCGAGCGCGTGATGTTTGTCCGTGGCGACGACGATGTGAACTTTGAATACATCGCTAACGTCATCGATATAGGCAAGGCCGCGAACGTGGATCACATCGGCTTAATGACGCCCAAGATTCAGGCCGGCCAATAGGCTGGCCGCATCCGCATTGGCTTAATCCCGATGCTCGGAAGGGTATAATTTTTTTTCCCTGGCTGCGGTCTGTTTTAGCCGCAATCGGCTGTTAAGTTTCCAGGCGAGGCCTGATGGCCCAAGCCTGAAGGAGAAGGACACGAAAATGATTCGAAGCGCGCGTTTTTTGGCACTGGCCGTGACTTTGACCGGCATGGTTGCTTGGATGAGCGGCTGCAACCAGCTGGCGGCCCGCGATCAGCTGAACAAGGGTGTCGACGCCTACAAGAACGGTCACTACGATGAGGCCATCGAGCATTTTCAGAAGGCCACCGACCTCGATCCCAGCCTGCCCATGGCAAAGACTTACCTGGCTACGGCGCTTGCGCAAAACGTAGCCCCGGGGGTGACGACGGTCGAAAACCTGAAGATCGCCGACCAGTCCATCGAGATTTTCGAGCAGGTTCTCGCCGAGAAGCCAAACGATGTGAACAGCATGAAGCAGATCGCAGGCATTTATTTCAGCGTGAAGGAGCTGGACAAGGCCGAGGATTGGCAGAAGAAAGTTCTGGCGGTGGATCCCAACGATCCCGAGGCAGCTTATACAGTAGGCGTGATCGACTGGACCAAGTCGCATGAAAACAAGCTGAAGGCACTACAGGATGCCGGCCTGAACGACGATGGCAAGGGCAATGTGAAGGCGCCGAAAAAGATCATGGAGCCGCTGGCCCAGGAGAACGCGCCGCTGGTCGACGAGGGCCTGAAATATTTGACCATGGCGGTCAACAATCGACCCAACTACGACGATGCCATGCAGTACTTGAATCTGATTTACCGCGGCAAGGCGGATGTGGATTACGGCAATAGCGCCGCGGTGACCGAGGATATGGCGATGGCGGACGAGTGGACTGCGAAGGCCATGGGAACCCGCAAGGAAAACGAAGAGAAGAAGAACCAGGGCCCCGGCGGAATCACCATCGATTCCAACGGCCAGATGCACTAGCCGATGCGTTCTTATGCAACATGGACACCAGACGGCCTCTGCTCCGCGCGGAGGCCGTTTTTCTTGAATCCAAATACTGCTTTTTCTGAGGTGTAGTTTGATAAAGCTTGACCGCATCACTCGAATCGTTGCCCTGCTGTCTGTTTTTCTCGCGTTCGGCGGCCTCTCCTCGCCTGCCCAGGCGGGTCCTCAGTCAACTCCAGGAGTAATGCCGCATCCTTCCGCGATGCACGTTGTGCAATCATCAGGTGGCTTTGTGGCGACCAACGATCGAGAAACGCTTGAAGTGACGGTTTGCGGCGATTCCCTTATCCATGTCACGGCGCGGCCTGTGGGCGCTGCATCCTCAGCAGAGGTGCAGCCGTGGATGCTGCCGCCAGCGGAAACCTGCCCCGGCGCTTCGTTCCAGTTCGGCGGGTCAAAAGGCTCCGAATCTGGCGGCTCCGCCAGCCTAACCACGCCACAGCTCAGAATTTCCCTGTCAGAAGAAGACGGCAACCTGACCGTCCGTACCGCCGAGGGCAAAGAACTGTTGCACGAACGGCAAAACCTGCCGCGCACCTACCGCCCGTCTGAGACGCCCGGGCTTCTTCATGTCGAGGATCGCTTTGGCCCCGATGCCACCGAGGCGCTTTATGGGCTCGGCCAGCATCAGAGCGGCATGTTCAACTACCGCGGCAGCGTTGTTGAGCTCGGCCAGAACAATACCGACATCGCGATTCCACTTGTCGTCTCGAGCAAGGGATACGCGATCCTGTGGAACACGGCTTCGTTCAGCTATTTCGACAATCGCTTTCCGCTTGAATTGAATCTGGAATCGATGGCCGTGCCCCAGATCGATTACTACATTCTTTACGGGCCGCAGATGGACTCGATCATCCATCAGTACCGTTCCATGACGGGCCACGTCCCGCTTTTTCCCGAGTGGGCATACGGTCTCTTCCAGTCCAAGGACCGTTACAAAACGCAGGCTGAAATCCTCTCGATCGCGGCCGAATATCGCGCACGCCATATTCCCATGGACGCCATCGTGCAGGATTGGTTCTGGTGGAATAACGGCGGCAAAGGCGACCCGATCTACAACTCCGGCTATACCGATGTTCCCGCTGAACTGAAGACCCTCCACGACGAGCACGTCCACGCCATGATCTCGGCCTGGGCGCTGATGGATTCGACCAGCGAGAATTTCAAGCAGATGGTCCAGAAGGGTTTTGAGATCGACGATACGCAGGCTTACGACCCCACCAATCCCGCGGCTAGAGACTTCTTCTGGAATCAGTTTGTGGGTAAGCTTTTTGCCCAGGGCTGGGACGCCTTCTGGCTCGATAGCTCCGAACCCGAGGAGGCGTGGCCGCACATTGGTGACGCTATTCTCCACGACAAGCAGCTTCACATCGGCAGCGGCCTGGAATACACCAATGTCTTTCCGCTGGAGCACACGGCCGGCGTCTCGGAGCACTGGAAGCAAACCAACCCCGAGAAGCGCGTCTTTCTTCTCACGCGCTCGGCATTCATGGGCCAGCAGCGCGTTGGCGCCGTCGTCTGGTCCGGCGACGTGTACAGCAGTTGGTGGGCGCTGCGCCGCCAGGTCCCGGCAGGCCTTAACTTCGCGCTTTCCGGCTTCCCTTACTGGACAACGGACATCGGCGGCTACCATCCGCTGAACTATGCGCAGACTATGCCGCCGGGCTATCAGGAGCTCTATGCGCGCTGGTTCGAGTACGGCGCCTTCTGCCCTGTCTTCCGCACCCACGGTCATCGCGACCACAATGAGATGTGGGTTTATGACCAAGTGTTTCCCACTCTTTTGGCCGTTGACCGACTACGCTACCGGCTCTTGCCCTACGTATACTCACTGGCCTGGAAGGTCACCAACGAGGACTACACCATCCAGCGCCCTCTCGTGATGGATTTCCGCGAAGATCCGGCTACCCTGGAGATCGGCGATCAGTTCATGTTCGGGCCTGACCTGCTTGTTAGCCCGGTGCTAACCGAGCACGCTACTTCCCGTTTGGCCTATCTGCCGGCGGGGACCGAGTGGTACGACTTCTGGACCGGGGAGCGCACTGCGGGCGGCGCGTCGATCACCGCGCCAGCGCCACTCGACCGCATCCCGCTCGATGTGCGCGCGGGATCGATCCTGCCCCTGGGCCCGGTGATCGAATACGCCGGCCAGGCCACCGATCCTATCGAGCTGCGCATCTACCCTGGCGCCGATGGCAACTTCACGCTCTACGAAGACGAGGGCGATAGTTTTCGCTACGAGAAGGGCGTCCACGCTACGATTCCAATTCATTGGGATGATGCAACGCGCACGCTTACGCTCGGCGCCCGCGACGGAAGCTATCCGGGGATGCCACAAGACCACACTTTCAATGTGGTGATCGTCTCTTCAGGCCACGGTGTGGGTCCGGATGCGACTGCCGCGCCGGATAAGACAATCCACTACGCCGGATCGAAAACGTCGACTAAGTTTTAAAGCATTGTCGGAATACACGCAGACTTCTTGAGTGCGTGCTTCCGGTCTATAACAATTCCGAAAATGCTATAGCCGGACAAAAGTGGGCGGGGATTATTGCCCGCCGCGCTTCAGGATCTGCTCGGCGAAGAAGTTGCGTACTTTGGCGCCGTCGGTCAGCGTTTCAAGGAAGGCCGTCTGGAGCAGTTGCTTCTGGCTGTCGTGCAGCGACTGGTGAATGGCCTGCTGCACGCGCGGATCGTTCAACTCCCTCTGTCCGGCGGGCTCGCGCGAAATCAGCTTGTAGATGGCGTAGCCAATAATCTTGTGTTCGGGGCCTGAGTCATAGACAGGAAGCACGTCAGTGAATTGATCGGGCTTGAGTTTGCCGATCGCTTCGTAAACTGCCGGATCGGACTTGAGCTGCGATTCGGGAGCCAAGCCCATGTCGCCACCGTTCGATGCGGTGTTGGCATCCTCCGAAACGTTCATCGCCACGGTTGCGAAGTCCACGCCGCTGTCGAGCTGGCTGAGCGCCGCCTCGATTTTTCTCTTGGCATCAGCCTCGCCCGATTGGGCATTGCCCTGGACATTGCCCTGCTGAGGCGCGGTCGTAACCACAATCCGCGCCAGATGATACTGCGGCTCGATCCAGTCGAATTCCGCTTTGTGCGCCGCATAGAAAGCGGCAATCTGCGCATCGGTGATGTCGATCTTCGACTCGATCTCTTTGTTCATCAGCTTGGTTTCGGTCAGCCCGCGCCGAATATCGCGCTTGAGATCGTCCAGCGACTGGCTGCGCTGCCTCAGCATCTCGTTGAACTGCTCGTCTGTGTATGGCGCCTTAATCTCCGTCAGCTTTGCGTTCACGTCCTCATCGCTGGCGGTCAGATTCAGCTTGGCAGCCTGCTGGTCCACGATCTCTTCCTGGATCATCTGGTGCAGCACGTTCAACCGCCGGATGTCGGCTTCTTCCGACGACGGTTTCTGCGGGCTATCACCGATGCTGGCCTCGTAAATTCTTTCGAGCTCGGCACGCAAAATCTCCTTGTTGTTCACCGTAGCCACCACGTCAGCGGAGGGCGATCGATGGCAGGCCGCAAGGTCAGAGAACAAAACGCACCCGGCGACTGCGATGGTGGCAATCGAGGCACGCGATCGAAAACTCGATAATACTTGCAAGCTGACCTCTCCTACGGACTTTTACAAAGCCCTCGGCCTTCTAGGATAAATCCCGATAGCGGCGAGCGGATAGTCCCAGAATTGGCTATTTGGCGGCTCCTGCTCCCGCTGGAGCCGCTGGTGCCGCGGTTTCCGGAGCTGGAAGAGCCGGGGGCTGTTCGCCCGCCGCGCGCACTGCGCGGTCAATGGCCATCCAAATCTCATCCTTCGGAACGGCGCCGCCATTCACGCGCTCGCCATTGACATACACCGCCGGAGTTCCATCGATCCCAAGGTCTTCGGCGAGCTTGGCCGACGCTCGAATTCCCGTTTCATCCTGCTTGGCAATGCAGCCATCGAGAGCGGTCTCATTCAGTTTGCCCAGCGTGGCTTCCTGCCGGGCGATGCGGTCCAGTGCTGCAACGCTCTTCGCCAGGTCGTTGCCATCGCCCGTGACCTCATCTCCATGAGCGTGAAGGTAATCCACGTAAGTCCAGTAAACGTCGCCACTCTGCGCGGCCAGGCAATTGGCATCTACCGCCGCATGCATCGCCCAGGGGTGCAGGTCAGTCAGCGGATCATCCTTATAGACGAACCTGACCAGGTCTTTGTAATGCTCGATCGTGGCGGGAAAAAGCTCCTGGTGCAGCCGCGCGCAATACGGACACTCGAGATCGTCGAAGTTGACCACGGTCACCTTTGCTGCGGGATTGCCCCGAATGGGACGTCCGGCGATCGGAATCGCGTCGGCAGGATCTTTCGTCAAGTCGAACGTATCCTGGTGGACCAGTTTCGTGTTGTCGGTGGAGATGAGAAAGTTGACCACCTGCGATTTGGAGTTGTGCGTAATGGTAACGGGTAGCGTCTCGTAGCCCGTGAATTGACTGGGCGTCCGGGCTCCGATGCTGATGGTGACATCGGGCGGCATGTCGTACTCGGAGCGGACCAAAATCTCTATGCGGCGGGCAAGGGCAGCGTTGGGGACAGGGGCAGGCCCAGCGGGTGGAGTGTTTTGCGCCCTACAACCGACCGTCAGGCCAACGACAAGCAGTCCGGCCAAAAAGCGAAATCGCAACAAGGTCTTTTCCTCTGAGGAAAGGATATCCCAGCGAGGCGTCCGGTCCCCGGCGGGCGTGCTCGATTTTCCGGCCGTAATTGAGGGATGCAGGCTGCAGACTATAGAGGGACGCACCATGCGCCGAAAGGCAACCGAATTCGACTGGCCCACGTTCGGCCTTCTCTTGCGCGGCTCATCTCCGGGAATGACCGCGGATTCATGACAGCTGAAAGTCGATGACCGGGTTTAGTATGCGGGCGGCAGCGTGGGATCGCGGAAGATCGAGTTGGTGCGCCGGATGTCGCCCACGGCGCCGAAGTTGGCCAACGTAAAGCTGTAGAGCCACTGCGTTTCGTTGCGGCTGGTTGAGCCCACTGTTCCCAACTCGAAGCGCCGGTAGCCAACGGCCACGCCGCAGCAGTTCCAGTTGTAGACCGCCTGTACGCCGCCGTACTGCAACTGGTGTTGCACAAAATCATAGCCGCCGTTCAGCGCCAGGTTTAATCCGTTTCCGCTCGGCTTGCCAAACTCCAGAAAGGGCTGCAATTGCTGGCTCTTGATGGTGGTCGAAGTGGGGTTGTTGCTGCCAACCTCGTCTACCGCGTTCAGCAGCGCGTGGCCAATGCCCAGCGTGGTGCGGCCAAAACTATAACCCGCGAAGAGATTATTCGCGGCGATATTGCCGCGGATTGAGTCGTAATCCAGGTCCCATTGCACGCGCAGGTTATCTATCGCTTCGAAGCGCATGCGCGAAACAACGGGCGCGATGTTGCGAGGCGAGGTTAGAAATGCGGGCGCCATCAAATCCAGCGTCGCATCGAAGACATTTCGCCTGCTGGGGATGAGCGCGCCGCCGAAATTGGGGTCGATGAAGTATTCCTGAGCAATTTGCCAGGTTGCCCACTCGCGTGCCGTGTTCGTGCAAGCCTTCCTCGCTTTGGCCTCGTCCGCGGGCCCTTCATCGTCTGTTTTGCAGTGGTGTTCATCGGTAGACCGCAGGTAGAACCGCTGCGTGAGCGAAAAGCCGGCTTCGTTCACGTCGGTGGCGATGTCGGTGGTATCGAAAAGAAGCACGTCACGGGCCTGGGCGCCGATTCCGCCGACATAACGGTAGGTCAGCTCGGGCTCGATGACGTGGCGCAGCTCGCGATGCCAAAGGGGTAGCTCGAAATCGCGCTCCAGTGCGGGCGGCCGGATGTCGACCGACGCTTCAAGGTCTGCGCGGTTGAGCGCGCTGTGACTGATCTGCGGAACTACGAACGGGCCCGTCAATGTGGGGACCTGGCTGATGGTATAAGCCGTGTCGCGCAGCGCGATCTCAGGAACGAAGCTCCATCCCCCGGCTGTGAACGGCAAGGAAAGATGAGGATAGAAATCCAGGCGGCCTACGTTGCGAGAGTGAAAGAACGGCTCGGAGCGGTTCAAGTAGCCCATCGACGATCCGAGCCCCCAGTAGAGCGGCGAGGCGCCCAGCGGACGGTCCAGCACATCGTAGCGGAGAAGCGGCAGGCGCAAAATCTTCACTTCGTCGCCGTTCGCGGTGCTGGCAAATGACTCGAAGCGGTCCAGCCACGCGGAGGGTATCCTGCCATCGTGATTGTGCGTCAGGACCACTTCGCTCGACACTTGTGAGCTGGTGGCCTGCGAATAGTTGTCATCGAAGACGAGCCGGTAGACGTAGCTTGACAAATACTCCATTGCGCCGGCTAATCGAGTCGAGGGCGAAAAATCCTTGCGTCCCAACAGGCTCACATCCACCCCGCCCTGATTTACGAGCTGATCGCTGACCAGGCCCGTTTGCGTGTTGGTTGTTGGCTCTTTCACTCCACGGTCAAGCAGCGCATTCCAGCGCGCAGTCAGGTGATCGAGTCCCGGTCCCCTGTAACGGAAGTCGCCATTCGGCGCCCATCCGCGCTTGCTGTAGTACTCGGCGCCGACCACCAGATCCATGCTGCGGTTGATAACCCAGTATGCCTGCTCGCCAAGAGTGAAGCCGCGAATCGAAGATCCGACGCTGACCACAGGCGTCAGCAGCCCGCTCGCGCGGCCCGTCTCGTTTGCCGGATGATGCAAGTAGGGAAGGTAGAAAACGGGAATACCTAGAAACTCGAAGAACGCATTCGTAGTCGATGCCATTTCATTGTCCAGCGCGATGGCGTGCGCAATGACCCGCCAGTCTGGATGCGGAAGCCGGCAGTTGGTGATCGAGCCATCGATCACTTTGAATTTGCCCTCGCCCGTCTCGAGCAGCACGCGGCCTGAGAAAAGCAGCGGCGACGGGGTCGAATAGACCACCGTGTGACCCAGCGTGCGCACACCCTGCGAGCCGCTCACATCGTAGAAACGCGCGGTGTGCATGTTCAGGCGCATATCGCCGTGGGTGGCCTTGATGAGCACATCGTCGGGTCCACCGGTCAACTGAAGATTGCCGTCCGCCTCAAGCTCAGTAGTTTTCTGGTTGTAGACCACGCTGTCAGCGCGAAGGATGTAGTCCTCGTAGTGAACGACCACATCGCCGGTGAGCGTTAATGTATCGCCCTGCCACTCCTGGCGCTTTGCTTCCCACTCGACAGGCGCTCCGGTTGCGGGCGCCGGCTCAGGCTTGGCTAACGGCACCAGTTCCTGACTGGGATCGTCAGGCAACGCGTCTGAACCCGGAGCGGTTTGGCTATCTGTGGTGCTACTCGTCTCACTTTGCGGGGAGGGTACCGGGTTAGTTAACACCGGAGCGGTCTGTGCGCCCAGTCGCAGGTGGCAGACGGCTAGCAGCGTGATACATACTAAGTTACGAGAGCGCATCCAAGTCCATGACCGGGGCAACGCTCAGAATAGCAAAACCGGCTGCATGAATTGGGAAACGAATTGGGAAGCGCACCAGGCAGTTCTTGTAACTTAGATTGTTTTGGGTTGATTTTACGCATACGGGTCCAAATCCCGTGGTGACACCTTTAGCGGTCAGCCATCTCCTTGCCTTTGGGTATAAACAAGTGCCAGCACTGCTCCGACGGGAACTCGGGCCATGGCGAGACTGCAACTTCAGCCTGATTCAGCAAGCAGGAACAACCGCGATGGAAGGAATACACGAATTTTGAGCACATCGGTCAATATGCCAACGACGACGATGCCAACGACGACGGCAACGACGACAACGCTCTTCCCAGGATGGAAGCAAGAAGTCAATCGGCGCGTGGCCGAACATTTGAATCACAAGCTGCAGTCCACGAACCAATCGAGGACAACCCAGGCGAACCGACCGGCACAGGGCAGCCGTGCTGCGCAGGTCGCTGCACGCGTGGCCGAGCGGTATGCCCAGGCCCCCAGCTACGGCGAGATGCTTGCCGAGGAGGCTCGCGCCGCTGTGCGAGCTGCCGAAGCCGCGTCGATCGCGGCCCAGAAGGCGCAAGCCGCGGTCCAGTACATGCTCGACGGTCTTGACGCTGCCGCAGCGCCTGAAGCTTTCCAGCGGCCCGAAGCCATAGCGGCACAAGCGCGCGTTCCACACGAGACGCACGAATCTCTCTTTTTCGACGAAGGTCCACTGTATTCTCCCGCCGTCGAGCCCGAGCAGGCCGCGCGGCTTGCCGGGTCCACGCAAAGCGGCGCAGAAACCTGGCCTATGCGCACATCGCCCGAGGGGTCTATCGATGCCGCCGAAGATTTTCGCGAGGCCGGCACCGCCCAGCCAATATACCCGAATCTCATTCAGTTTCCGCGCCAAATGGTTGCCACGCGAAGAATGCGTCCGATGCGAGCCGAGGGTCCGTTGGCTTCCGGGCCGGCTCAACCCCAATTGAGCATCTTCGAAGTAGACCCTATGAGCATTTCGACCATCTCGACCGAGCCCGCGCCCGCAGTCGACGAACGCGCCGAGCCTTTGTGGATGCGAGCGGACTTGTCGAGCATCGAGATAATGCCGCAGCCGGAAGTGGGTCTTTTTGAAGAACCCCCGGCTCAGGCCCCGCCGACAAAGCGAATCGAACTTGCGCCCTTGAGCCGTCGCATCATGGCTTTTATCGTCGACGCCAGCTTTATCCTGGGCACGTTTCTATCGCTCGCCATATTGATTGCCTCGCACGCCCGGCAAATGCCTGGTCCGCGCTCCGTCGAGCTGTGCTCAGCGCTCGCCATGCTCGGAATCGCCGCCGCTTATCAGGCGATGTTCCTTACGCTGGCCAGAGCCACGCCGGGCATGTGGTATGCAGGAATCGCGCTCTGCACATTAGACGGCTGCCACACCAGCCGCGCGCAAAGGTGCGGACGCCTTACGGCGCTCCTTTTGTCGGTGCTGCCGGTTGGACTGGGCCTGGCTTGGGCCCTCTTTGACGACGCCCACCTTACCTGGCACGATCGGCTGTCGAAGACTTATCTGCGGATGCAGTGACAGCATCACCCCGCCAGCGCGCTCAACTCCTCATTTCTTTGCTGACGACTCAAGGAGCTTGTTGCCCAAAGCCATCTGGCATATACTAATGTATATGCCAGCAGGAGGCGCTTATGCTTAAAACAGCCAAAATCTTCATGAATAATCGCAACCAGGCGGTTCGTCTTCCGAAGGAGTTCCAATTCAAAACTCAGGAAGTCTTTATCCGCAAGCAGGGTGACGAGGTGATCCTCTCCCCGCGCCCGAAGAACTGGTCTGATTATTTTGCATCGAAAGCCATAGCCTCTAAAGAGTTCATGGAGGGAGTCGAAGATCTGCCAGTGCAAGAGCGGTCGTTCTAATGTCGATCTATATGCTTGACACGGACATCGCATCGTTCATCATGAAGCGCGTGAGCCTTGATGCGATTCGTCGCCTTCAGGCATTGCCAACAGACGCGACATGTATTTCAGCAATGGTCGAGTCCGAATTGAGGTTCGGCATCGCAGTTTCGCCACGCCGGCAGAAAGACCAGGCAGCGCTGGACGAGTTCCTCGGGTATATGGAGGTGCTTGACTATCCAGCGGCAGCATCAATCGATTATGGCTTGATACGCGCCGATCTTAAACGACGCGGCGTCATGATTGGTTCAAACGATCTCCTCATCGCCGCCCATGCCCGCTGCCTGGGTTTGACGCTCGTGACCAATAACACTCGCGAGTTCAAGCGCGTTCCTGACCTCAAGATCGAGAATTGGGCCTGACCAGTCTTAATGATGGCGAGCCAACCGCGGCGACTAGCTGCCCAGCGCCCTTAACGCGCTTACTCCCGCGCCGATCAAGGCCGTTTCGTCGTCGGGAGGCAGAATCTCCAACGAAAAGCTTTGCAGCGGGCTCATGCGCACCATGGTTTCCATGTGGCCGCGAAGCGTTGGCAGGTCCAGGAATCCAACGTTGCTCCCAGTAAAGTAGAAGCGCCCCGGTCCGGCCAGATGAATGAACGACGCAGTCGCAGCGGCCAGAGCGCGGTGCCACAGATCGACAAATTCGCGGCAGCGCGCGTCACCCTGTTTGGCGTTGGCGAAGATCTCTTCTGGCTCCAGATCAAGGAACCGTAGGCGCATCGCGCGATGACCCACGATGCCCTCAAGGTGGCCGGCACCGCCGCAGCCGCAGAAGCGTTCTTTCGGGTCGAGCGTCACCGTAATGTGTCCGCCTTCCCAAACACCGTCTGCATAGGGCCATCGGCCATAGCCGATGCCTTTGCCGATGGTCCAGACGCGGGTGAGTTTGTCCAATTTTCCGCGAGTAGCGGCGACGCCCGCCGCGATGGCATCGGCGTCGTTCGCGATATGCACTGGCGCCATGATTCCGCGGCCCTCCAATGCTTTGGCCAGCTCTTCGGCCAGGCGCATGCCTTTCAATTGCTTTAGATTCGGCGACTCCTCAATCACTCCTGATCGCACAATACCCGGCACAGCGACGCCAATCGCGTCGGGCTTTCCTGCGCCACCGGCTTTTGCGCCGGCAAGAGTGCCGATGTGGTCGGCCAGAATCTCGACGAGCTCGCTGCCGGGAATTGCATCAAGATCGTTCGCAACTTCAGCATCGCCGGGATAGCGAAGCAATTTGCCCGTCAGCCGCTGATCTTCCAGCCTGCCGGCCACAATATGGCTGGTCATCACGAGGCCGATTGCCGTTGTCATTGCGCCCTCCTTGTGAAAGGGAGTGATGGTTTGCGTGGCCGTGATCTTCGCTGGGAACAGCTCTCGCACGGCGTGAATGCTCTCGGCCTACTGTGACTGGTACTTTTGCAACCGGCCCAGGCCATTGAACGCCGCCACTTTGTAGCACTCCGCGAGTGTTGGATAGTTAAATACCGTATCGATGAAGTAGTCGACTGTGCCGCCCAGGATCATTACCGCCTGGCCGATGTGCACCAGCTCGCTGGCCTCTTCGCCGATGATTTGCACGCCCAGAATCTTGCGTGTGTCGCGATGAAAAATCAACTTGAGCCTGCCCGTGGTATCGCCGCGAATTTGTCCGCGAGCCACCTCGCGATAGTAGGCCATGCCGACTTCGTACGGCACATCTTCACCGGTCAACTGTTCTTCAGTTTTGCCGATGAAGCTGATCTCGGGAATGGTGTAGATGCCATAGGGATAAAAGCTGGGGTTGGAGCTCGCTGCCTTGTCACCGAATGCGCGCACCGCTGCAACGCGACCCTGTTCCATGGACACGGACGCCAGCGATGGGAAGCCCACCACGTCGCCTACGGCATAAATGTGATCGACCTTTGTCTGATAGTGTTCGTCCACGGCGATGCGGCCGCGCTTGTCCGCTTCCAGGCCGGCGGCAGCCAGATTCAGGTCATCCACATTGCCCTGCCGGCCCACTGCGTAGAGCAGCGCATCGCCTGAGACTTTTTTCTTGCTTTGCAGGTTGGCCACCACCGTACCCGGTAGCGGCTCCTCTACACTCTCCACCTCTTCGCCCAGCCGCATGGTCACGCGGCTGTCGCGCAGGTGGTAGCTGAGCGCTTCAATAATCTCCTGGTCTGCAAACTCGAGCAGCCGGTTGCGCTTCTCGATCAGCGTAACCCGCACCCCGAGTACCGCGAACATGCAGGTGTATTCCACGCCGATGACGCCGCCACCCACCACGATGAGCGTTTTGGGCAGCGCCTCCAGGCCGAGAATCTGGTCGCTGTTGACGATGGTTTTGCCGTTCACGGGTACCTTGTCCGACACAGCGGGCTTGGTGCCCACGGCGATGATGATCTGGCCGGCTGCAAGCGTTGTATCGCCCTGCGGCCCCTCCACGCGAATCTGGTTGGGATCGATGAAATGCGCGATGCCATGCACCACGTCGATGCCGTTACGCGAAAGCTGCGCCTCGGTCACGTCCACTTCAGTTTTGATGACGGCCTGGATGCGAAAAGCGAGATCCGCCATGGTGATCTTTTCCTTCACGCGGTAGTTGACGCCATAGACGGAGCGGTAGTTGTAGCCCGAAAGGTGCAGCACCGCTTCGCGCATGGTTTTGGAAGGGATGGTGCCGGTGTTGATGCACACGCCCCCAACCATAGAGCGAGCCTCAACCACGACCACGCGCTTGCCCAACTTGGCAGCAGCTACGGCGGCGCGCTGCCCCGCCGGCCCGGAACCGATCACAACCAGGTCATACTGTTGCGCGCTCATGCCAAATCTCTCTCCGCGGTTGAATGCTGCTATTGGGCTTAGTGCAGGGCTGGGTCGAGGGTCCGAAGGCGCCTCGCCTGTCTTTCCAGAATAACTGTACACGGCGGGTGGATTAGGAAGATGAAAACTTCCTTACTACATTTCGGAACGGAATGGAGGCTGCAATAAGCGGTAGCGCGAACCGGTCGTTCACTATCCGTTATTCCGCCGATCACTCCCCGGCAGGCGCAAAATGTTTTACGCTCGTATTATGGAATTAAAAATCGTTGAGCTTGAGCGTGAGCCGGTCGAATTCAATCTGGAACTCAAGCCAGGTGCGATTGATTTCGGCGAAGAAGCCGTGCAGGTGGGTGAACTGGACACTTCAGGCCAGGCCGAGGTGATTCACGAGCACCGCGGCCCCAGGGAGATTGTCGCCGACATCCGCCTGAAGGGCCGCTTTGAGGGCAGATTTGAGGTTCCCTGCGCCCGCTGCATTGAGCCTGTCGAGATTCCTCTCGAAGCGGAATTCGACCTGATCTTCCGCCCCATCGGTGCCGATGTCGACCCTCCGGAACGCTCGATAACTGCGTCAGAGACCGAAATCGGGTATTATCAAGGGGACAGTCTGTTGCTTGAGGATGTGCTGCGCGAACAGGTGCTATTGTCCCTGCCGGCCAGAACGCTGTGCAAGCCTGATTGTAAAGGACTTTGCCCGCGCTGCGGAGCCAATCGCAACACCCAGCCCTGTTCCTGCGAAGAGGGTCCGAAAGATCCCCGCTGGGAGGCGTTGACTGGGTTGCGCAGCCGGATCAAGTCCTGAAAATTCAGCCCTTTGGTATAGGGGGCGCCCCTCGTTGCCATAAGCCGGGCTCAAGAAGTTCGACGCGCTCCCGTACCGGCGCCCGCAAGGCACGCCAGCGGGTCAAATTTGAAAGGAATTGCATCATGCCGAATCCGAAAAGGCGCCATTCAACGCGCCGCACCGCTCTCCGCCGTTCACACGATTTTCTTACTGCTACGGGACTTTCTGAGTGCCCCAACTGCCACGAAAAGAAGCTGCCGCATCATGCCTGCGCAAAATGCGGGGCGTACAAGGGCCGTGCAGTGCTTGAAGTGAAGGAAGCGAAGTAAATCGCAACTCTCATGCTGACCGACATTGCGCTCGACGCAGTTGGCACCGATAAGGCTCCCGAGCCGGAGATCAGGGGAGCCATTCTTGCCTGTCGCACCTTGCCCGTGCGGGTCCATCTCATCGGGCCTGAGCCGGAACTTCGCGACCTGCTCGATGAGCATCTTGAAGATGAAGACCTGCCGATAGTCATCCACCACGCGTCTGAGCGCATTGGGATGGACGAAAAGGCTGCACATGCCGTGCGCGCGAAGCGAGACAGTTCGCTGCGGGTCGGCCTGAAACTGGTTCGGGAGGGCAAGGCTGCCGGCTTTGTTACCGCGGGCAATACCGGCGCGGCCATGGCCACGGCCAAGATGGTGCTGGGCGCGCTGCCTGGCGTCGATCGCCCGGCGCTGGCGACGTGCATGCCCACTTCCAAGGGCAATCCCTGCGTTCTGCTCGATGTGGGAGCCAACGTAGACTGCAAAGCGCAGAACCTCGAGCAATTCGCTGTGATGGGCGAGATGTATGCCCGCAGCGTGCTCAAGATCGCGCGACCGCGCGTGGGCCTGCTCTCGATTGGCGAAGAGGAATCCAAAGGCAACGAGCTTACCCGCGAAGCCTTTCCGCTGCTGAAGGCTCTGCCCATCAACTTCATTGGCAATGTGGAGGGCCGCGACATCTTCAACGGTCAGGCCGACGTGATTGTCTGCGACGGCTTTGTGGGCAATGTGGCGCTCAAAGCCAGCGAAGGCATCGGCCGGTTTGTGCGCGACGTGCTGCGCGCCTCGCTCACCCGCACCGTAACGGCGCAGGTGGGCGCGCTCTTGTCCCGCAAGGCCTTCAACGAATTTCGCCGCCGGCTCGACTACACCGAATACGGTGGCGCCCCGCTCCTCGGCGTGCGCGGCGTCTGCATCATCGGTCACGGGTCATCGAACGAAGTGGCCATCTTCAACGGCATCCGTGTCGCCCACGAGTTCTCGCGGTCCGGCGCCAACGAGCGCCTTGAGCAGGCCTTTGCCGGGCCGCCCAAGCCCCGCCCGGATCACGGCGAAGGCACCGACGCTACGATTCAGTAATCAGTGATATGTGGGTGCTGTGATTGATGAGCCGGCGCATCCTTCGAGTGACGTTCCAGACACGATCGACCCAGCCTCGTTTGATCCAACCATACTGGCGCAATTGGCTTGCCCTGCCTGCCATGGCGAGCTGCGCCTTGAAGGCGCGCGGCTGCGTTGTATGGCCTGCAGCCGCGGCTATCTGATTGTCGATGGCATTCCCGTACTGATCATTCAGCGCGCGGATGAGCGCGCAGAGTAGTCCAGCCGTGACCCCTGAGACGAGAACCTGACACTTAGTGCTGGCTGTGCCGCCAATCCCAGTATTCCTTCTTGTCGGCGTCGTTGCGCTTGTTGAAGTCCTTGTGGTCCCGGTGGGTATTGGTTTCCCACTGGGCGTAATAGGTGGTTTCACCGGCCCACGCGTGATAGTCGTGGTGATAGGGATCGTATACGCGCACTTGGGCCGCGCAGCCTGCGCAGAATACCGGTGCGGCAATCGCCATCGCGAACAGCAGCGGAGTAACGCGTTTCAGAATTGAGCGCATCGCATTCACCTCTCGTTTCATCGTCTTCATCTTTCGGGTGGGTTCCAGCAAACGTCATTGCATTCAGGAGGGTTGGATGCCCGATTTTCCCAGGAAGATGTGTGGGCACGACAAACTTTCTCGATCGCCGCCCTCTACCGCCCCGTTCTATCGCCGTTGATAAAAGGGAAGCACGATCAACGCGGCGAGACCTATGGCAACGGCTAATGCCAGCCCAATGAGGCTATAGAGAAGCGTCAGACTTGGTCCAGCGGGCGGCTCTTCGCCGTTGCCACCGTCTTGCGGCCGCTCGTCGTCACTCATACTTCAAGGACTCCACCGGATCCAGCTGCGCGGCGCGTGTCGCGGGAACGGTTCCAAATATCACGCCGACCAGCGTCGCCGCGGCGAGGGCGATCACTACGGACAACCACGAGATGGGAAAGTCGTAGCCGCTGAAGATGCGAATGGAAAGAGGAATTGCAAGGCCGACGATGCTGCCGACAATGCCGCCCGCGAGCGAGATGAGGACGGCCTCGGTGAGAAATTGCAGCTTGATTTCGCGGTGAGTGGCGCCGAGCGCTTTACGGATTCCGATCTCGCGGATGCGGGAGCGCACATTTGCCAGCATGATGTTCATAATGCCCACGCCGCCGACGGCCAGCGTGACCGCCGAAACCATCACCAGCACCACCGTCAACGCGTCGGCGATCTCCGCCGCCGTCACCAGCAGGTCGCTGAGCGTTTGTGCCTTGTAGGTTGAGTCGGGCCGGTGCTGGGGACTGGTACTGATTACGTGCACGATCTCTCTCGCGGCGTCGGGCACTTCGTTCATGCTTTGCAAAGAAAAATAGATCTGGTTCACTCTGTCGGTTCCGGTAAAGTAGCGGGCTACCGTATAGGGAACCAAGACAGTCTCGTCCTGGATCTCGGATTGCCCGAAGTCCGAGACGCTTTCTTTGAAGACGCCGATGATCGTGAACGGTATGCCGAGAACCTGGGAGGTCTGGCCGATAGCCAGGTCGTTGCTTCCATACTGTTCCTCAGCAAATTGCTCCGTCACTACTGCGCACTTGATATGAGCCGAGTCGTCTGTCTGGTCGAAGAAGCGGCCAACCGTGACGATCAGATTGCGAATTTTCTGGTAATCCGGCGACACGCCCAGAACGACCGTGTCCTTCTGGATGCCGCCGGGAAAGTTGATGCGATTGTGCATCGTCAGCACCGGCGAGGAATACATCACGCCGGGCACCTGCTGGTCCACGGCTTTTTCGTCCTCGCGCGTGAGGAAGTCGTTGTAGCGCACGCGCTCCGCAGCCGTGGCGCCGCCGCCCGAATACTCCACCTCTACGGTGTTGGTGCCGATTTTCTGGATCAACTCGAGGATGTATTGCTTGCCCGTCAATCCGATGGTCACCACCAGAATTACCGACGCGGTGCCGATCACCATGCCCAGCGCGGTGAGCGCAAAGCGCATCTTGCTGGCGCGGAAGCTGTCTCCGGCCAGCTTCAGGATCTCGCTCATTAGCATGGTGCGGCGCGCGCTTACCAGCGTCTCCTGAAAGGTGTCGCTACGCTGCTTTTCGCGTTCTTGTTGGATGGTCGGATTCATCGCTTCCTGAAGTTTAGACTCTGACGATTAGACTCTCGGCGGCACCCTGCGGGCTCCGGAATTCCGCCGCAAAGCAATGTCGAGGCCGGGTACTTACTGCTCCCTGTCTCAAGACTGGCAGGCCTTTCTCATAGCTTACGCGCACGGCCAAGGGCAGGGAACCCGCCACTGCGGGAGAATGGTCATCGCTCCTCCAATTGGCGCCATAGTGCGGCAATTGCTTCTACGGGTACGGCCTCGGCGCGGGCTCTCGGATCGATCTCCGCGGCTGTTATCGCAGCAGCCGCCGCATCCGGCGCAACTCCGGCTGCGCGCAGGTTGTTGGCCAGAGTCTTGCGCTTCTGCGCAAAGATCTGGCGCAGAAAACGAAGAAAACCGGACTCCGCAACGCCCAGCTCGGCAAAGCGCGGCGCGAATCGCCAGCGAAATACTGTGGAATGGACCTTCGGCGGCGGCGAGAATGCCGACGGCGGCAGAGTGAACAATTGCTCCACCGGCCCATACATCTGCATGGTTACGGAGAGCAGGCCATAATCGCGCGAGCTCGGTTCGGCGGTGACTCGCTCGGCCACTTCGCTCTGCACCATCAACACGGCCAGGTCAAGCGCAGCGTGGCTTGCCGCCAGCTTTAACAGGATGGGCGAAGTGATCGCATAGGGCAGATTGCCCGCCACGCGAAGCCGCTCGCCGGCCTGCGCCGATGCCGCTGCAAAGTCGAACCGCAGCACATCCTGCTCGACCACCTCTACCCGTGCCGGATCGAAGTGAGCGCGCAGACCCGCTGCGAGATCGCGGTCCAGCTCAACGGCTAAAACGCGCCCAGCGCGCGCCGCTATCGATTCTGTAATGGCGCCACGCCCGGGGCCGATCTCAACCACCGTTCGGCCGGCGATCTCTCCGAGCGCCGCGACGATCCGCTGCGCGGCTTGCCCGTCCACGAGAAAGTTCTGCCCGAGCTTGGGTTTCAAAGGCATCTGCTGCTTCGATGGTAGATGAGCCGGGGCGCGCACTTTGCATGATACACATGGATCGTGGGATACTTACACATCGGGGGAACCGCCATGCGGACGAATATCGACATTGACGACAAGTTGATGAAGCAGGCGATGAAAGCCACAGGCACCCGGACCAAGAAGGCTGCGGTAGAGGCCTCGCTGCGCAAGCTGCTCGATGTCAAGGCTCGCGATAAGGCTCTGAATCGGGCAATGAGACTACAGGAAAACGAGCGCCAGGTGGCAGACCGCAAAGGCCGTCTGCGGGAATGGCATAGACAAGTAGTCAAAACCGGAATCAGGATCGAGGATTCTGTCCATGCGAACCAACATTGAGATTGACGACGAATTAATGCGCCGGGCGATGAAGGCCGCGGGAGCAACGACAAAGAAAGCTGCCGTCGAAGCGGCATTGCGCCTCACTGTGCAGCTCAAAAAGCAAGGCGAGATTCGGAGATTGTTCGGCAAGATCAAATGGGAGGGCGATTTGCGAGCCATGCGGAAGGGCCGGTTCCTCGATTGGCAGGCTGAGCGCGAGAAGGAGAACGCGAGCCTGCGCGCCGCGCCGCAAGCTTCGGCAGTGCGTTAAGCAATGGTGACTGCGCATGGTGATCGTCGACAGTTCAGTTTGGATCGATGCCCTGTGGGGCACAGTGAATCGCCACACACTCTGGCTGAGGTCCAACACTGAAGAAGAAGTAGGTCTGAACAGCCTGATTCTCTATGAGGTGTTACAAGGCGTTCGGAGCCATGCGCGATTTCGAGAGTCGCGACGATACTTGATGAATTTCCCTATATTCGACCCGCTCAGCCCGGAACTTGCCGTAGCCGCAGCCCAAAACTACCGTCTGTTACGAGGCCATGGCATCACCGTGAGTAAGCCAGTCGACTGCATCATCGCTACGTTTTGCATCGAGTCCGGCCATAAATTGCTGCACAGGGACTCCGACTTTGACGCTTTTGAAATGCATCTTGGATTGTTGGTTCTCCATCCCCCTGTTACACCAGTGAATTGAGCGGCACATTTGCTGAGTCCACGCCGAACCCTTTACGAGGCCTCTTTGCTGATCGACTCTCACGCCCATCTGGACAGCCCGCGCTACGCGGAGGATCGTGAGGCGATGCTGATTCGAGCGCGCGAGGCAGGCGTTGGCGTTGTTCTCTCCATCGGTATTGGCGAGGGACCGGCCGAAATGCACCAGGCGCTCGACCTTTGCCGCGAGTTCAACGGAAGACGCCAGGCAGGCGCCAAACTTCCCAAGCTCTACGCAAGCGCGGGGATCTATCCACACAACACCGTCGAAGCCAATGACGCCGCTTTCGACAAACTCGACGCTCTTTTGGCCGAGCCGGAAGTCATCGCCTGCGGTGAGATCGGCATTGACTATTATCACGAGGGCGCTCCACGCGACATGCAACGGGCCGGCCTCATCCGCCAGCTCGAAATTGCCGCCGCGCGCAAGCGGCCCATCCTCATTCATTGCCGCGGCACGAACGAGTCCACCGACGCCTGGGACGATCTGTTCCCCGTTTTGGAGGAACATTGGCGGAGTACCGGCCTCGGAGGCGTCATGCACTGCTTTGGAGGCGGCTGGGAGCAGGCGCGGCATTCCCTCGACCTTGGTTTCCTGGTCTCGTTTGCCGGTAATCTCACTTATCCCAAGGCCCGGCCGCTCCGCGATGTTGCAGCCCGCGTGCCGCTCGACAGAATTCTCGTCGAAACGGACGCGCCCTGGCTCGCGCCGGCCCTCCATCGCGGCGAGCGCAATGAGCCGGCGTTGGTGGTCGAGACGGCTCAGGTTCTGGCCGGCCTCCTCAACATCAGCCCCGAAGAAATCGCCGCCGCAACCACCGCGAACTTTCTTCGGCTGTTTCACCTCCAGCCAGACATGGGAAACTGATAGTGGCACTGTCGGCGGCAGCCCGCCAGCGACTTGAGGATCAAAAAATCATGGCACAGGAAAATTCATTTGACGTCGTGAGCAAGATCGATATGCAGGAGGCCCGGAACGCCATTGACCAGGCGATGAAAGAGATTCGCCAGCGCTTCGACCTGAAGGACACCCACTCCGAGGTCGCCCTCGAAGGCGAGGACACAATCCAATTAGCCTCCAGCAACGAGTACAAGCTGGAGGCGGTCAAAGACATTCTGGCGCAAAAGCTGGTCAAGCGCGGCGTCTCGCTGAAGAACCTGACCTACGGCAAAGTTGAGCCCGCCACCGGCCAGAGCGTACGCCAGAAGATCAACCTTCAGCAGGGCATCCCAGTGGAGAAGGCAAAGGAGATTGTGCGCCTGGTTAAGGATTCCAAAAAGAAGGCGCAGGCCAGCATCCAGGGCGACACGGTCAGAATCTCTAGCAAGGACCGTGACGAGTTACAGGCAATTATTGCTTTGCTGCGCGGCAAAGACATGGGCCTGGAATTGCAGTTCACCAACTATCGCACCAACTGATTGGCCCGCCGTTGTTGCCGCGTTTCGACAATCGGCAAGCACGCGGGAACAGGGTTGCTGAGCGGGATGAATCGCCATTTCCCCCGTCGATGCTTTAAAATCGGAGCACTTTGAGCACATTCACCATGGTGTCGGCGCGAGAGGTCTTTGAGCTGCTGAGGGAAGACCTCGTCGCAGTAGAGCAGGAACTCGGCCGCGACGCCGCATCCAGCGTCAGCACCATTACCGAGATTGCCGAGTACCTGCGCGAAGGCGGCGGCAAGCGCATCCGGCCTTCGCTCTTGCTGCTGGCCGCTCATCAACTGGATTTCTTCGGCCACAGCGCCATTCGCCTTGGCGCAGTGGTCGAGATGGTGCATACGGCCACGCTGGTCCACGACGACATCATCGATGGCGCCAATACGCGCCGTGGCCGCCCTTCGGCCAACACCACATGGGGCAACGAAAAGTGCGTTCTGGCCGGCGACTGGCTCTACATGCAGGCCTTCAAAGTGGCGCTCGAAGAGCGCAATCTGCGCGTTCTCGATCTGCTCATCAGCCTCACTCAGCAAATGGTCGAGGGCGAGCTGCTGCAAATTCAAAAGCTCGGCAAGATGGTCTCCGAAGCTGAATATTACGATCTGATCTTTCGCAAGACCGCCTGCCTCTTTTCGATCTCCATGCGCCTCGGAGCCGTGCTGGCCGGCGCAACCGAGGCCGAAGAGTCGGGCCTGGGCGCTTTTGGCCGCGCCGTCGGCCTGGCCTTCCAGATCGTCGACGACGTACTCGATTTGACGGCTACCGAAGAGGTCCTGGGCAAGCCGGTGGCCAGCGATCTGCGCGAAGGTAAGGCCACGCTGGCAGTGGTTCACGCCGCCGACCATGGGACCGACTCTGATCGCAAGGCCATTCAGCGCGTTCTTGACGACCGCAGCTTTGAGAACGTGAGCCGCCAGCAGATCAGGGAAATTCTGGTGCGCACTGGATCTGTCGAATACGCGATGGCTGCTGCCGATCGCTATGCCGAGCAATCGCGCATGGCGCTAGCGCCGTTCGCCGAAAGCGAATTCAAGCGCGCCCTGCTCTGGGTGCCCGATTTCGTTGTGGCGCGAGAGAAATAGATGCCGCGCAAAGTAGCCGTCAAGCCGCTGCGGGCCGACCCCTTATGGACGGAAATCGATTGCTATTTTGGCGATTTGCTCGCGCCTTCTGACGAAAAACTCGAAGCCGCAGTCAAGGCCAACCGCAAGGCTCGGCTTCCAGCTATCGATGTCACCCCGCTCCAGGGGAAGTTTCTTCAGGTCCTGATTCAGATGGCGCAGGCGAAGCGCGTGCTGGAAATTGGCACGCTCGGCGGCTACTCCACCATCTGGATGGCGCGTGCATTGCCTAAAGGCGGGCGCATCGTCTCGCTCGAATTCAGCCCTCGGCATGCCGAGGTGGCTCGCGCGAATCTGCACTCTGCGGGCCTGCTCAGCCGCGTCGAGATTCGGGTCGGTCCCGCTCTCGAGAGTCTTCCTGTTTTGAAGTCAACAGGCGCCGGTCCCTTCGACCTGATCTTCATTGACGCCGACAAAGAGAACAACCCGAACTATCTCCGGTGGGCGCTGAAGCTGTCGCGCCGCGGTACGGTGATTGTCGTCGATAATGTTGTGCGCCAAGGTAACGTCGTCAAGGCCAAAAGCTCCGAGCCCGACATTGTTGGCACGCGCCGCTGCCTGGAAATGATGGCCGCCGAGCCGCGCCTGAGTGCAGTAGCCCTGCAGACAGTGGGCGCCAAGGGCCTTGATGGATTCGCGCTGGCGGTCGTTCTGCGCTGAACTCGCTGGTTGGCCGGCCCGTTACGCATCCTGCACAATCGTCCCCTGGTGGTACACGATCTTCCAGCCTTCCGCGGCGCAGCTAAACAGAATCTTCTCCCATCATCGCCTTCAGCGCTGCCACATACTTCTCGGGCAACGGCTTGCGCTGCAACTTGTCGTCGCACACAACGTGCACCGTTTCGCCTTCGGCCAGCAGGGTTTGCTCTTCACCCTCAGTTGCTTTGCGCAGGACTCTATAGGAGAATTTGAGCACCGATCCGCGCAGCATGGCCGGTCGCGTCTCGATCAGGATTTCGTCATCATAGCGTGCCGGAGATTTATAGCGGCAGGATGCCTCAATCACCGGCAAAATGCATCCATGGTCGGTTTCCAGGCGGCTATAGGCAAGCCCAAGCGAGCGCAATAGCTCTACGCGGCCCAGCTCAAACCAGACCAGGTAGTTGGCATAGTAGACGATGCCCATCTGATCGGTCTCGGCGTACCGCACACGCACTTCGGTGGTCACCGGCATTCGGTGTTCTCTCTCAAGCAAAAAGCTGACAACTGTGAACCGACAACTGTTTCTACGGTTTGACGACGTGTGTGAAGAGTTGCAGCCTGCTCACGTCATTGAAAATCGTGAAGGCGACGAAGGCCATCAGCACCACAAAAGCGGCGGTATAGATTCGCTCTTTGATGACCATGCTGATGTCGTGGCGCAGCACGCTCTCGATGAGAAGCAGCAGGATCATGCCTCCATCGAGGATCGGGAAGGGAAGCAGATTCAGGATGCCGAGTTGCAGGCTGATCTCAGAAGCTAATTGGAATTTGGGCAGCCACCCGTCCATCTCCGCCACTTCGCCGGCCGCCTGCGCAATCCCTACCGGGCCCATCATCTGCTTCACTGAGAGCCGGTGAGTGAATAGCCGATCCAGTATCTCGCCCACAAGCAGCGTGTTGGTCTTGAAGAAGCCCAGCGATTTGACCCCCGCCGAAGCCAGCGACAAAGGCTCATCGCGCATAGGTGTCAGTACGGGCGCAAAACCTAGTTTCCATGAGGTGCCGTCAAGCCTCGCTGGCGTTGCCACAAGCTGCAGAGTGACGCCCTTACGCAACACGGTGAGGGCCATCGGTTTGCCAGCCCCCGCTTGCATGTAGTCCAACAGCGTATTCACAGAATGGAATGCGTGGCCGTCGACGGCTTCGATGGCATCGCCCTCAAGTAGCCCGGCCTGCTCCGCCGGCGTGCCTGGCTGCACTCGCATCACACCAATCGGGCCGTCCGAAAGCTGTGGAGAAAGTCCAGCATCGCTCAAGCCAAAGGTATCGCTCTTGGCGCTGGCCGGAACATGCAGGCTCAGTTGAAGCGTGTTCCCTCCGCGTTCCACCGCGACAGGCACCATCTGGTTGGCGTTTAATACGGCTTGTTCGAGCACTGCTTCCCAGTCGGGATTCTTGACGCCGTCGAACTGGTTGATCACGTCTCCGGACTGGATTCCGGCTAACGCCGCCGCCGAGTTCGGAGTGACCCACTCCACAGTCGTGGATTTCACCATGCCCGCCGGAACCTCGTTGATAAAGGCGAAGTAAAACCACATCAGTGCGATCGTCAGCAAGAAATTGAAGCATGGGCCTGCGACGCCGATCAGCATCCGTTGCCAGCGCGGGCGGGCGGTGAACGCCCTCGGGTCACTAATTGCTTCCTGTGTGTTGTCTTCCGATGGATTGCCGGTAAGCCCGGACTCGGTTTCTCCGGTCATCTTTACAAAACCGCCCAGGGGCAGCAGGCAGACCTTGTATTCCGTCTCACCGATCTTGAAGCCGAACAGGCGCGGTCCAAAACCAAGGGAGAACGCCTCGACACGCACATTGCATAGCTTGGCTACGGTGAAGTGCCCCAACTCATGCACGATCACCATCACGCCGATCAGAACGATAAATGCAGCGGCAGAAACCAGAAATTCATGCATGATTGTGCGGTTTTTTCCTTCGGCGAAGCGTGGCTTGCCCGCTTGCGCTTATTGAGCTGGCGCGAGCAGCGCCCGAGCCCGTTCTCGCGCCTCCCGATCGGCGGCTAGCACCTCCGCAATTGTGGCGGGGTGGGCCTCCGGGGTTGCCGCGAGTACTTTTTCAATTGTATCCGGGATGCCTGCGAAGGGAATACGACGTTCGAGGAAGGCTCCAACCGCCACCTCATCGGCCGCGTTCAGGGCGATGCAGTGCGCTCCACCCATTTCGGCGGCCTCAAAGGCAAGGCGCAGGCAAGGGAATCGCTCGAAATCCGGCTCTTCAAAATCGAGATGTCTTAACGCCGCCAGGTCGAAGGTCAGGTTGGACCTGGGCCGCTCCGGCCATGCCAGCGCGTAAAGAATGGGCAGCCGCATATCGGTGACCGAAATCTGCGCCAGGATCGAGCCGTCAACATACTCCACCATTGAGTGCACAGTCGATTGGGGATGGATAGTGACCCGCACTTGCGCGGGCGTGACGTCGAACAGCCGGCAGGCCTCGATAACTTCAAGCCCCTTGTTCAACATCGTCGCCGAGTCGATGGTGATGCGCCGCCCCATCACCCACGTTGGGTGCCTCAGCGCCTGCTCGGGCGTGATGCTTGCGAATTGATCCAGCGGAAGCTGGCGAAACGGCCCACCTGAAGCGGTTAGCCAGATCGACTTAACCTCATCGTGCGTTCCCACGCGCAGGCACTGGTGGACTGCGTTGTGTTCGCTGTCGATGGGAATGATTGGAACATTGCGCTCGCGAGCCGCCGCAGTCAGGATCTCGCCGGCCGCTACCATGCACTCCTTGTTGGCCAGGCCCACTGGCTTTCCAGCCACGATGGCCGCGTGAGTCGCCTCAAGCCCCGCCACACCCACGATCGCCGATACAACAAAGTCGGCTTCAGGCAAAGTCGCGCAGGCAATCGTGCCCGCTGTTCCGTGAACTACTTCGACTCCGCTCACGCCTGCTTTGCGCAACCGCGCCGTCAGCTCGCCGGCCAGCTCGACTGTCGCGAGAGACACCACGCGGGGTCTCCAGCGCACAGCCTGCGCAAAGGCCTCATCCAAGTTGCGGCCGGCAGCCAGCGCAGCGACCTGGTAGCGCTCGGGAAACTGCTCAACAATCGAGAGGGTGCTTTGCCCGATGGAGCCGGTAGAACCGAGAATGGCGAGTCTCTTCAAGAAACAGCCTCTAGCTTCTAGCTCTTAGCTTCTAGCCATTTCGAGTCAGTGCGATCGCCTTATGCCGCAACTCGCGCATGCCGAACGGGGATCGGTTAGGCCGGGAAATCCACGAACAAAATCCCGCCGTCTGCGATTCCAAGAACGAGCTAGAGGCTAGGAGCTAGTAGCTAACAGCCATTTTAGAACCTCTGGTGAATCACCAGCGCGTACCACAGTACCGGCCCGGCCAAAAGCAGCGCGTCGATTCTGTCTAATACTCCGCCGTGCCCTGGCAGCAGGCTGCCCGAGTCCTTCACCCCGGCCGATCGCTTCAGCGCCGACTCAGCCAGATCGCCAATCTGTCCGGCAACGTTGATAATCGCAGCCAGCACAAGCCAGTACCAAATCTCATCGGGATAAGACAAGACCGCCGACGGAAATGTGCGCTCCAGCCACGAGAGGATTGCCGAGTTAGCCGGCTCCTGCATGAGAGACGCGAGACTCACAAGCGCTGCTGCGATCGCCACGCTGCCGGCCACTGAAGCGATTGCGCCCTCCCAGGTTTTGCCGGGGCTCAGCTTTGGCGCCATTTTGTGACGGCCCCAGGCGCGGCCTGCGTAATAGGCGGCCGTGTCTCCAGCCCAGACCACGAAAAGCAGAAACGCCACCAGCGAGGGCCCGTTGGCTTGCTCGCGCAGTGTCGGCAGGGCGATCAGCGTCAGGCCCGTGTAGAGCAGGCAGAAGATTGACGCCGACGCATCGGCAATGGTCTCCTCAACCGGCTTGAAGAAGGTGCAATAAACCAGCAGGCCGAGGCCCAGAATTCCAAACAGGGCCGGCGTGAGGTCGGGCCATTCAAAATTGACCGCAAAAAGTGCCAGCAGGGCGGTCATCGTCGCAACCCGGGGAGGGTTGGCTCCGCAGTGCCGGCTCAGGTCCATGTACTCCCACCCTGCCAGCGCCGCCACCGCCGCTACGGCCAGCGTAAACAACCACTGCCAGCGGGGTCCGAGAAACACCAGAACCAGAACAACCGGAATCAGAACTGCAGCGGTGATGAGGCGTTTCATTCAGCGTTGAGGATACACCGCTGGGGGCGGATGGCCTTGGTTACGGAAGATTTGCGGAGAATGGCGGCACAAGCGAGATGGGCCAAAGTGAGACGGAAACATGAAGGTTCTGTTGTGCTAGAGTTTCGCCATGTACAAGGGCCTGACTTTCGTTTTGATTTTGTTGGGATTGGCCGTATTCTCGGCCAGTCATCAGCGATACCCAAGCCAGAGCCAGGAGTGCCCAACCCAGCCCCCAGCAGTATCCTCGACCGCGAGCAATCAACCACAGCCCCAAAAACAGACTACGGAGAGCCACAACAAAATGGAATGGCTCTATGTACTTATATCGTGGCCGGAGGGAATAACGACGCTTGCCGTCATCCTAACTCTAGGCGCGATAGTTTGGCAGAGTAGTGAGACTAGAAGTGCCGCTCAATTCGCGCTAAGAGCGGCGAACATCATGGAAGAGACTGCCAAGCGCCAATTGCGTGCTTATATGTGTTTCAGGCAACGTCGCGTGTTTGTTGATGCTAAGAATTCTGCTCGCGCGGTAATAGAACTCGAAAACACCGGACAGACTCCAGCGCACGCTCTTCGCGGACTCACCACAACTGGGTTTGGTCCGGAGCCAAAGAGAGTCGATCCAACCACCGCGCCAGGTAAGAAATCCGTCGGTGTTATTGGAGCAGGAAAGTCTTTCACTACCTCGATTCCCATACCTAATTGGAATGCCAACACAGTAACGGCGATTTCTGATGGAAAATCCATGTTGTTTGTTGTCGGAGAATATCAATACAGAGACATCTTTGACGGGCCAGAAAGGACCATCAGGTTCCAAATTGGACTTGGTGGGAGATTTGGTCCACCAGTTTTGGACAACAAAGAGGGAAGGGACTTTTACCAATTGTTTACTGACGCCGAGGGTAATGACGCCACCTGATACGGCTGGCATCGCCCCCAAAATTAAATTAGGGCGACCCCAAGATTTGGAGACGGGCCGCCGCGGAGAGGCGAAATCCCTTAGCTGGCCGCGATCCTGATGCGCTCGGGATGCTCTTCCACTTCGCCGCCGTCTTCGCCGATTCCGCCGTAGCGGCGCTCACGGCGCTGGAAGTCCGCGATGGCCTCGAGCAAGTGAATTCCGCGGAAGTCTGGCCAGAACCGCTCGGTGACAAAGATTTCGGTGTACGCAATCTGCCACAGCAGGAAATTTGAGATGCGCTGTTCTCCCGAGGTGCGGATGAGCAGGTCAGGATCCGGCATGTGCGCTGTGTAGAGATGGCGGTGAAGGTCTTCTTCAGTGATGTGTTCCGGGCCGAACTGCTTCTGCTTCAGCTCCGCCATAAGTCCGCGGAAGGCGTCCACCAATTCCGATCGTCCACCATAGTTCAGGGCCAGCGTCAGCGTGGTGCCAGTGTTGGCCGCCGTCTCCGCCTCCACCCAGCGAATCTTGTCCTGGACGTCAGGAGCCAGCTCATGCGTCCGACCGATCGACCGGAAGCGAACATTGTTGTGGTTCATCCGCTCGACGTTAGTTTCGAGATAGATCTTCAGCAGGCGCATGAGGAAGCTGACTTCGGCCCGCGGCCTTCGCAGATTGTTTTCGAGTGAAAACGCATAGAGTGTCAGCCACGGCAAACCGATGCGGGAGGCCGTTTCGGTCACCAGCTGCACTGACTTTGCACCTTGCTGATGCCCCAAGAATCGTTTGAGCGAGCGGCGGCTGGCCCACCGGCCATTGCCATCCATGATGATGGCGACGTGGCGCGGCAGTCGATCCGGCTTCAGCGTCGCATAGATTGCGCGCTCCTCGGTGCTTAGTTCATCGATGCGCAACATTGGAGATGGAGACGAGGACTCGACTGTAGGTAGCATTTGCGCTTTCCACGCGGGGCCCGGAGAGCTTCCCCGAAGTGTGGCTGACGGAGTTCACCTACGGCGCAGATTAGAGGCCGTTCATTGCGTGAATCAAGCTCCGGCCGGTTTCTGAGACGCCTTCGACCGGTTCCGGGGAGTCACATCTTCGACCGTAAAGCATTTTGGGAGATTCTGCAACGTAGCAGCGCACATGCGCCGGTGCACCGAAACAATCCGGTGCGCCGGCGCGATGAGGCTTAGCCCAGGGGTCCGCGTTCGGAGCGGGAGGAAAGCCGCGTGGCGAGGAAATGCGCCCGAAGCGATCGGAGCTTTCCCCGCCGCGGAGCCGATTTCTGGACTAGGCGATGCGGCGACGGCCGGCTGCCGCGTCTCTTACCGCTCCGAAGAAGAGCGTCCGGTGCAGCGAGTCCAGGTGCTGCAGCAGCGGGGCAACTTCGGCCAGGAACGGATCGTTCAGGATCGCTTCCACCTCTTCATCGCGGAGGCTGCGCTCATCGCGAACCAGCTGACGCATCTCCACGCCAAGCGCGTTGGCCAACCGCTCCAACGAACCCAGTGTGGGAATTGCCTTGCCGTTCTCGATCTTCGAGATGTAGGTGCGCGGCACCTGCATCCTGCCCGCCAGTTGTCGCTGGCTCAGGTGGCGCGCACGGCGCAGTTCGCGCACCTGCGATGCCACTTGCATGCCTGCGCCACCGCTGACCGGCACAGGCAGGCTGGTTACCAGCCTTGGGGCCAGAAAAACAGGTTCCTCAATATCGAGTGGCCTGTGGCACTTGCGGCATAGAGAGTTGCTGGTCCTATACTGCATCAGTCTGCAGTACTCACACCGCACCACTTCGCGTGTTTCCACGCTAACGATTAAAGTTGCCATTTGGGATGCGCGGAGTGCCAGAGCGTTGGACTCCAGATGCATCACTGCACCTTGATTGAAGCAACTTTCTACGAATGAACCATAATTGTCAAGTAGAAAATCAGGGTCAACCCGAAAAAAGCCGGATCAGACCCAACGAAACCCGACGAAACGCGAACCACGGTGATCAACAGGAAGCAAAATGAAGGTCGACGCAAACATTGGCCCCAGCTTCAATCGAGAGCATGCCTGGCAGTTGCTCGACGAGTGGACGCAGAGCGAAAGTCTGCGCAAACATGCGCTCGCTGTCGAAGCTTGCGTTGCGGCATATGGTGAGCAGGAGGCCGACAGGCTCGGGCTTGAGGGCGACGCCCGCGTCGCGCTCGTCGAGCTTTATTCAACTACGGCTCTGCTCCACGATTTCGACTACGAGCGCCATCCCACGCCCGAAGAGCACCCCTTCGTCGGCGTCCGTGAGCTGGAGCGGCTGGGCTGGCCCGAGGAACTTCGCACAGCGATTCTTGGTCACGCGCTCTACTCCGGCGTGCCGCGCACGACGCATTTGGCCAAAGCTCTCTTTGCCTGCGATGAACTGGCCGGCTTCCTCACCGCCTGCGCCCTGGTTAAGCCGAGCAAGGCCATCGCGGACGTCGAGGTTTCGAGCGTGAAGAAGAAGATGAAGGACAAGGGTTTCGCCCGTGGCGTGCACCGCGAGGACATAGTTCAGGGCGCGGCAGAGCTCGGCGTCGAGCTCGATGCGCATATCGGATTTTGCATTGAGGCGATGAACAGGCGGGCGAGTGAGCTGGGGCTGTGAGTCAAGCCTGACTGAAATGAAGCTAGGAGCTAGAGGATAGAAGCTGCATTCTTTCCGCCTATCTTCCCCACGCGCCGCCCTCGACCATGTCCGCGTTCCTCGGCTTCCGGTTGTACCTGTAGAACCAGCACTCGACTGTGCTGCCCGCCTTCAACTCCACAACCCGCCGTTCGCGAATGTACTCGCTGGTCTGGGGCGTCTTCGGATCGAAGCCCTCGTACCGGTCAAGCCGCTCAAGCAAGCCTTCGTCCTTCGGCAGCTCCATCACCGTCCCGAGAATCCTGCCCTTCGCACTTGGGTCGGCCACCGCGCCGGGGTAGCCGCCCAGATCGTAGAGTGCGCCGCGCACGAATCCCTCGCCCATGGGCCGCAGTTTGGCCGCTACGCGCGCAATCTTGGTCGGCGCAAGACCGGGCTGAAGCGTCCCGTAGGCAAAAAGATATTCGCTCATAGTAAAGATGCGCCCCGGAAAAGATGCGCCTCGGTCAAGGACCTGAAGCGAAGCCGTGACTTAAAGCGGGTTCTTCGCCCGCAGTTCCGCCGCAATCTCTTTCGCCGCGGCGCGAGCTTCGGCTTCCTGATCCGGCGGAAAGCTGATGGCTCCCACGCGCGCATGACCGCCTCCGCCGTAGCGCTCGCAGATCTGCGCCAGGTTCACCAGCTTTTCCGGGTCGGCTTTGGTCCAGGGGTTCGATCCCACGGAGACTTTCGTCCGGAAACTCGACTTCGACAAACCGATCGAGTAAGTCGCATTCGGATAGAGATAGTACGGGATGAACTTGTTGAAGCCTTCCAGAGGATGGTCGGTGATGTCGAAGAAGATCGTTCCGTCGCGTTCTTCAGCGCGGCTGCGGATCAGTACCAGTGCTTCCCCGTGTCGCTTGAGAAGCGGCGGCAGCAGGGCCGCCACAAACGACTGCCTCAGGACCGCCTCGAGCGGCATCTCGGTGAGCAGCGGAATCAGCCGAGGAATGAATTCCGGATCTGCCGCGGCCTCGATGATGAGAGTGAGCTTCATCGCCGGTGCGGCCATCTCGACTGCCGACTCGGCACTTTCGTATTTTGCGCCGTCCACGATGTCGGCCCAATGAATCAGCTCTGCCACCGGGGCCGTGTCGAAACTGTAGCGCGTCTTGGCAATGTGAGCGATAAAGCTTGTGCACGACGTGTAATCCGGGTCAAAGAACTTCCGAGCTGCGCAGGCTGGATCGCGCTGGCAGGCGAGAAAATTCTCGTGGTCCTGCGGCGTCAGGAATGCTGATTGGTGGTGATCGAACCACCAGGTGATTTTGGGCGACGGCGAGTATTTGAAGTCGACGATCGCATTCTCATCGCCCGTGAACTCGCTCTCATCGAACAGCGCTCCGGCGCGATGCACCAGCCCGTGATACTCATAGGTTGCGTCCCGGTTGATGCACTCGCGATGGAAGCGCGTGAACAGGGAGGCCGAGCAAGCTCCGTCAAAACACTTGTCGTGATAGAAGACGCGAACTTGCAAAACGGGGGACCCTCCTGCAGCTACTTTCCTAAAGACCGGAACTGTACAGCATCAAGGGCTTGGCTGGCTGTGTCAAGCTGAGCATGCGCGCCCGGGTCTGCAATTGGTGAACACGGAGATGTACGACTCCTGCGCCATATCGCCGAACACCTTGCCGAAGCGTTGTGCGCCTTCACTCGCGGCCTTCTTCGATCCAGGACCGCAATTCCTCGTGCGAGACTCCCTGAATCTTCGGCATCTCGCGCAAATGCCGGACCGCTTCGGCAATTCGCCGCGGATCGCGACGCTCTTTGTGCGGGATCGGAGACAACATTGCAACCCGCTCTCCGCGCGAGGTGATGATGAAGGATTCGCCGGTCTTGACCTGGCGAACGAGTTCGGAGAGACGGGATTTCGCTTCAAAAAGGCCGATTTTTATCACGATCCACCCTCTTTATCCAGCGTATGCCAAATTTTCAACTAGTTGATTAGGGCTGCTGCGCCAGCGCCACAAACCTCTTCTGCTCCTCGTCGTACTCCTCGATTCGCCCCGTCAAAATGTCGTAGTACCACCCATGGACAGTCAGTCGGCACTCCTCCATCGCGCGACGTACCGGCACTTGTGCCTGCAGGTTCTTCATTTGCGCCACCACATTGCCACGGATTAGCGAAGCCAACTCCGCGCTCTCGCCGTCCGCCAGATTCAGCGGTTGCCGGTAAGCAAATGCCGCCTGAACATGATCCAGCCAGCGCCGCGCCTTGGGCAGGTTCTCCAGACTTTTTCGGTCTAGCGCCGCCTTCAGTGCTCCGCAGTCCGAGTGGCCGCAGACGATGGCGTGCCTCACCTTCAGCACTTCCACCGCGTACTCGATGGTGGCCGTCACGCCGTCCACATCATGACTGGTGATCGGCACTACGTTCCCGATGCTGCGCGAAATGAAGAGATCGCCCGGCTCCGTCCCCAGGATCAGGTCGGGCAGGACGCGCGAGTCCGCGCAGGTGATGAACATCGACTGCGGCGCCTGCCCTTCCGCTAAAAGGTGAAAGTGGCTCTTGCGCGCGGGAAATACCTCGGAGAGAAACTTCTTATGCCCCTCAATCAGTCTTTGCATTATTGCCCAGCCGCTCCATTCTTGCCCCGGCGGATTCATTCGCGCTTGGGATCGCGCTTCGGCCGCCTTTGCCAGCCTATCGCACCGCCGCTGGGATATAGTTGCTCAATGCTTCACGGCGGCCGTTTCACATTGGCATTTTTGCCGCTGACTGTAGCCCGCGACCCGTTGGCAACCGGTCTCATTCTCGAAGTGAAGGTCCCCGCATGACGGCCGTTCTTGTTCTTGCCGCCGATGTCCCGCTCCTGCAGCATCTCTTTCCGTCAGTGCCGCTCGTCGAGCAGGTACAAAACTCACCCTTGCTGGTCACCGCCGTGCTGATGTTCTGCCTGGCGGCTGCTTTCCTGGCGCTCTGGCGAGCCGCGCCCGATTTTCGAGCGTTTCGCAGCCTGGGCATCTTTTTCGCGCTGGTTGCCGTGGCTCAGTCATTCGATTACTTCGGGGGGCAGATCCCTTACTGGAGTCTACGAGCCATAGCTTCGGGCATGCTCGTAGAAGCGGCGGGCGAGGCAATGCAGATCCCGCGTCGCCGCTGGACATTGTGGTTCTGGCCAGTCTATCTCTTTGTTTCCGTCGCGGTGTGGTTTCCGAACTTGTCTTTGACCGCCGACTGGCCGATGCTTGTATCCGCGGTACTGCTCGCTGTTCTGATTTTCCAGGGTCTAAGGCGCAGAAGCGCACGTGACAGAATGATTCCGGCCGCATTCCTGTTCTATTGGTTCGTGCGCCTCACACTTACCGGTTTTTTCCAGCACCTGACGGGCATGAAGCAATACGCCTCCATCGGAGGCTGGCGATGGCAGTACACCATCAGCACGCTTTCTCTGCTGGGAATCGTGACGCTTGCAATTCTGGCTCGCGACCTTATCCGCGACCGCAGCGACAAGCAGCGCATGGCTGCCGAACTGGCCGCCGGCCGTGCCGTCCAGCAGGTTCTTGTTCCTGATGACGTTCCCGCAATCCCGGGATTCAACATTCAATCCGTTTACAAGCCTTTTGGAGAAGTCGGCGGCGACTTTTTCCAGGTTCTTCCGATCAATGCTCTGCCGATCGACAACGATCCAGCTTCCGGCGGCGCGCTCGTGATCATTGGCGACGTCAGCGGCAAAGGCATGCCCGCCGCGATGACAGTCTCGCTGTTGGTGGGCACCGTGCGGACTCTGGCCCACTACACGCAAAACCCCGGAGAAATCCTGGCCGCCATGAACCAACGCATGCTTGCCCGCAGCCACGGCGGCTTTACAACCTGCCTCGTTCTCCGCGCCGATCCTGACGGTACACTCACCATCGCCAACGCAGGCCACATTGCGCCTTATCTTGCGGGCAAGGAGTTGCCGCTTGAGAATGGCCTTCCGCTGGGAATTTCCGCCGATACCATCTACGCCGAATCTACCTTCCAACTATCCCCCGCGCAGCAACTCACTCTTCTCACTGACGGCGTTATAGAGGCCCGCGACAAGGCCGGCACGCTCTTCGGCTTTGAACGCAGCGCATCTCTCAGCACTCAGCCCGCCGAAGCCATTGCCCATGCAGCACAAGCCTTCGGCCAGGACGACGACATCACCGTGGTGACTCTCACCTGCACTGTCTGACGCGATCGGTTACCATGCGGCTCAAGAGGAATTGGTTCCCGGCCATGCGTGTAATCTCATCCCGCGTAATCGTTCTCGGTCTTTTTGCAGGCTTGCCGTTCGCCGTTGCCGCCCAAACCGTCGACACCATCTCGTCCACTATTTCGTCCGACCTCCGCTCGCGTGTCGATCGCATCGCCATGCAGGTCCTCGAAGCTGCAGGTGTCCCGTCCGCGTCTGTTGCGGTCGTCCAGCACGGCAAGCTTGTCTATACCCGCGCCTACGGCTTCGCGCGCCTCGCCGCCGACTCCGCTCCCGCCATCCCGGCCTCGCCGGAAATGCGCTACTCCATAGGTTCAATCTCAAAGCAATTTACTGCGGCCGCCATCCTCATGTTGCAGGAGCAGGGCAAGTTGAGCCTCGACGATCCCGTCGGCAAATACATTCCCGGTCTCACCCGCGGTAGCGAAGTCACAATCCGCGAAATCCTTTCTCACACCTCCGGCTACCAGGATTATTGGCCCGAGGACTACGTGATGACGCCGATGCTCCAGCCCGAAACCGCACAACAAAACCTCGACACCTGGGCCAAAAAGCCGCTGGACTTCGACCCCGGAACGCAATGGCAATACTCGAACACCAACTTCGTCATCGCTGGCCGTATCGTCGAAATCGTCTCCGGCGAGCAGCTCTTTCAATTCCTCTCGGAGCGCGTTTTCAGTCCGCTCGGCATGACCTCCGTCTGGAACTCCGACGCGAAGCAGCTACAACCTCCCGACGCGACTGCGTACTATCGCCACGCGCTTGGCCCATTGCGCCCCGCGCCCCAAGAAGGCGCAGGCTGGATGTTCGCCGCCGGTGAGCTGGCCATGACCGCTCACGACCTCGCCCTCTGGGACGAGAGCCTGATTGCGCAATCGATCCTGAAACCCGAGAGCTACAAAGCAATGTTCACTGAGGTCAAGCTGAAGGACGGAAAGGGAACCGGATACGGCCTGGGTGTCGAAGTGCGCGATCGCGATGGCCATCGCTCCATTGAGCACTCGGGCGAAGTCTCCGGCTTCGTCTCTGACAATGAAGTCCTGATCGACGATGGCACTGCCGTAGCCGTCCTAACCAATCAGGACGCCGTAGGCGCAGCCAGCACCATCGCAAAGCTCGCTGCGCCGCTCGTGGCCGGCTATCCGCTCACCGCCCCCGAGCAGCAAGCCCTCGAAATTTATCGCGGCTTGCAACAAGGCCGCATTGATCGCTCTCTCCTTGCGCCGAATCTGAACGACTATTTCACGCCGCAGGCAATCGCCGACTTTGAAGCCAGCCTGGCACCGCTCGGCGAACCGCTCAACCTGCGACAATCCAGCGAAGAACTCCGCGGCGGCATGACTTTCCGCGGCTTCGACATTACGTATCCCGGCCTCCAGCTCCGGCTCACGACATACACATACCCCGACGGCAAGCTGGAGCAGTACCTGGTCGAGCCAACTGACTAGCAGGCCTCGCAAATTACCATTAAAAAAGTAGGCCGCTATGCCATTTCACCGGCAATCCTTCACCGTCGCCGTCACCTGCGCCAGCCGCTTCGTCGCCCTCACAGACCGAATCCTTGGCAGAATCGGCCATACTCACTGTGACGATCTCTCGTCTACCTCGCGTCACGCCATCCCCAGCGGATCCAATTTGCTTGATGCGGCCTATGTAGAACCCGCCGCCGCACCACCGCGCGCAGTCGTATTAATCTGTCACGGAATCGCCGAAACTGTCGACCGCTGGCTCCCTGTTCAGCAACTCCTCGCCTCCCACGGTGTCGCCTCGCTGGTCTTCGACTACTCCGGCTTCGGTAAAAGCACCGGGCACGTAGATTGGCGCCAATGCGAGATCGATGCAATCTCCGCGTTTTGTGCCTTGCAACAACTGGCGCCTGCGCAGCCCATCGCACTCCTCGGATTTTCATTGGGCAGCGGCATCGCCGCCGCAGTCGTCAATCAAGTCGACGCTCATCGGCTGATTCTCTGCGCTGCCTTCACATCCTTTCGTGCCGCCGCCCGCACCATCGGTCTTCCAGCGCTACTCAATTCATGGGCGCCTCCTATCTGGTCCGCGGAGCAGTCGCTACAGGATTGCCGGGTGCCTGTGCTCGTGGTTCACGGGGAAAAGGACCGGCTGTTCCCCGTGCAGATGGCACGCGACCTGGCTTCTCTGTGCGGATCGAAAGCGGAGCTGGTAATTTTGCCCAACGTGACGCACACCGAGCCTTTCTACAGACCGCGCCTGTCCTATTGGGGTCGATTGTTTCCCTGACCCTGCTTCAACCATCCGCGGGTATTTACGATCCTCCGCGCTCCGGCTCACCCTCATCCCGCCGATCCCGTTCCAGCCGATCCTCGCGGTCCTCGCGTTCTTCCAGTTCCCGCCGCTTTCTTGCGTCTTCACGCTCCTCGCTTCCATCCGCCATAATCTTCTCCCGTATCTTTTGCCAACGACCTCAGCATATTGCAAATGTGTGTTTAGCATCCGGGCAACGGTTTAGCCGTACCGAATGCGAATCGTCTCATTCAAGGGCAGCGAAACACGCCAACCGGTAGCACGCGCCGCGCGCGGGCGCTCCGGTAAACTAAAACAGCGCCCATGTTTGAAAACCTTACAGACAAACTGCAGCGTGCCTTCAAAAGCCTTCGCGGCCAGGGCACGCTTACTGAAGAGAACATCACCGAAGCTCTCGGCGAGATTCGCGTGGCGCTGCTCGACGCCGACGTAAACCTCAAAGTCGTTAACGACCTCGTCGAGCACATCCGCGAGAAAGCTGTTGGGAGTGAAGTGCTCACCGCGCTGTCTCCATCAGAACAAGTTGTCAAAATCGTTCGCGACGAGATGGTCGCTCTGCTGGGCAAAGACACCGCCCGCTTCAACTTCGCTTCCAAGCCGCCGACGGTCATTCTCATGGCCGGATTGCAGGGCTCCGGCAAAACCACCGCTTCCGGCAAGCTCGCGGCCTGGCTCAAAAAGGGCGGTCACCGCCCAATGCTCGTCTCGGTCGACGTCTACCGCCCTGCCGCGCGCGAGCAGCTGAAGGTCGTCGCGAAACAGGTCGAGACGCGCCTCTACGAAGGCGATGAGAAGGGCGAACGCGCAGGCACAGCTTTAGTTGAACGTCTCGCAAAGGAAGCGCGCCGCGAAGCCGTCATCATGGGCTGCGACACGCTCATTGTCGATACCGCTGGCCGCCTTCACATCGACGCGGACCTGATGGCTGAGATGGAGAGCCTGAAAAAACTTCTCAACCCGCAGGAGATCCTTTTCGTCGCCGACGCTATGACCGGCCAGGACGCCGTCAACTCCGCGCAGGATTTTCACTCCCGCCTCTCGCTCACCGGCGTCGTCCTCACCAAAATGGACGGTGACGCCCGCGGCGGCGCGGCGCTTTCGATCCGCCACGTCACCGGCCAGCCCATCAAGTTCATCGGCGTGGGCGAAAAGCCCGATGCCTTCGAGCCTTTTCATCCCGACCGCATCGTGGGTCGGATACTCGGCATGGGCGACATGCTTTCGCTCATCGAGAGAGCCGAATCCACGCTCGACCGCAAGAAGTCCGAGGAGCTGGCCAAGAAGGCTTTCCTCGGCGACGGCTTCTCGCTCGAAGACTTCCGCGACCAACTACAGCAGATTAAGAAGCTCGGCTCAATGGAATCGATTTTGAAGATGCTGCCGTCTGTGGGACCCTTCGCCGGAATGCAGCAGGCCGCCGGCAAGGTTGACGAGAAGCAGTTTGTGCGACTCGAGGCCATCATCAACTCCATGACGCCTCGCGAGCGCCGCAATCACGAGATTATTTCGGGCTCGCGCCGCAAGCGCATCGCCGCGGGCTCGGGCACCAGCGTGCAGGACGTGAACCAGCTACTCCGCCAGTACGCGCAAATGGCCAAGATGTTCAAGCAGGTTGGCCGCGGCGGCCTGGCCAAGTCGATGATGCGCGGCGGGCTGGCGGGAATGGGTAGCAAGCAGCGCTTCGGGCGGTAGAATCCTAGGCAGAGGGGAACGCCATGCCAGACAACGGGAATAAATCTCGTCCAGCGCGCACCCTCACCGTCCAAAACTTCTCCGTCATCAAAGAAGCCGAGCTGGAGTTTGGAAAAATCACGGTCCTCATCGGCCCGCAAGCGAGAGGCAAGAGCTTGCTCTGCAAGCTCGCCTATTTCTTAAGAGGGGAGGCGCCCGCAATCGCGATAGATTCGCTGCTTGATCGACAAAAATGGGAAGATTTTCTTGAAGCAGTCAACAGAGGGTTTAGCGAACGATTCTTAACGACTGGATGGCTCAAAACTAATAGCGAGGCTGGCTACGCATCACAGCGCTATACCGCGAAGCTCCACGGAAAGGGAGATCCATTATCCCCTGGGATTGGATACACCTTTAGCGAAGAATTCAAGAATCTTTATGGACTCATCTGGAATAACCCAGGCAAGCAGCTTCCGAGCGCGAACGGGTCACGAAGTGAACTGCGGCGGGACCTATTCGTGGAGTTCAGCCTCCTACAAGACAGAAAACGCACGGAGTCCAGCACCTATATTCCGTCAGGAAGAGCGCTCTTTACCGACGCAAGCAAATCAATTCTCGCCTTGCAAAATCCCGACATAGATCAAATCACAAGGCGATTTGCCGGTTTGATAGCTTGGGATTCGCGATGGAAAGCAGGATACCTGACCACGGGTAGGAACGTTATTAGAGAAGTTGAAAGTGCAATGTCTCAAATCGCGGGTGGAACTGTCGTTGTCGTGGGAGGCAGACCATTCTTCTTATCCTCCGATGGACGCAACCTACCTCTTTCAGTCCAGTCGTCCGGGACTCTTGAGTTGCTCCCGATGTTCAATGTCATCGATCAGCTCGCATGTTCCCAAGAAGATCTGTATGCGCATGCAGCGGCAGCCGAGATATCGCCGATCGCTGACATTAGTGAACACAGCCCACTCATCTATCTGGAAGAGCCGGAAGCGCACATTTTCCCTAGAACGCAATACGAGCTTGTAAAGTTGTTTGCTCAGCTCGCAAATGACCCCATTCTCAACTTTGATTGGGTCATCACCACGCACAGCCCGTATATTCTTTCTGCGTTTAACAACCTCATCGAAGCCTCACAAGTCGTGGCAGCCAAGCCCGAATTGAAGGACCAAATTGCCAAGCTCATTCCCGAGCGGTATTGGATTAAGCCAGAGGACTTTAGAGCCTACGCCATCGAAGACGGCGTTCTGGAATCAATCGTGGCTGAGGACACCGGCCTTGTAAGCGCCAATTACCTCGACCAGGTTTCGGAGACCATTGGAATGGAATTCGATGAATTGCTGAGGCTCGGCTATGTCGAGTCCTGATCAGTCGCTGCAAGCCTGCACGGGGCAGTTGAACCACTCCAAGATCATAGTAAAGAGAGACGGGCGAAGGGCAACGTTCATCAACGCCGAGCGCACATTTATCAAATGCGTGGACTTGGACGCTTGGCTCTCAGGTAGCGGAACGGCAAGGGCCGACTACATCTTAGCGAAGCCCCAAATTGCCGATGTCATCATAGAACTCAAGGGCAAGGACATTGCTCATGCAGCGGAGCAGATTGTGGTGACGCTCGGCAAATGGAAGTCAGCCCCGCCGTTTTCGAAGAAGATTGGCGGACTGATCGTCTTCACCCGCTGTCCCATGATCGCCGCTGATCTTGGGGACATGAAAAAGCGCCTCCTCAAGCAGCATGGGCTCTGGATGGAAATCGACAAAGATCAAAAGACCGAATATCGTTTCGAAACGTTCGCAGGCAAGAAGCCATGACCGTCCTCCAGGACCATCTCGACGAGATCACCGCTAACACGCGCAACCTCGTTCAGCCGGAGCGCATGGCCGTCAGCGAGCGCGCCGTCCAGGAGCTTCTCAACTCGGGCATCGAAAACAGCATCCTCCCTGTCGGCGCCATCGCTCCAGAATTCACCCTGCCGGACGCCTCGGGTCGCCCCGTCCGGTCGGCTGATCTTCTTGCGCTCGGGCCTCTGGTCCTCAACTTCTTTCGCGGCCGCTGGTGCGCCTACTGCGTCACCGAGCTTGAGGCGTGGCGGGACCTCTACCCCAGCCTCCGAGAAGCAGGCGCCCTGCTCGCAGCCATCGGCCCGCAAACTGCCCGCCAAAGCGACTTCATGGTTGGCCAGCACGGCCTGCCATTTCCCGTCCTCACCGACGCCGGATGTGCCCTTGCCGAGCAGTTTGGTCTTGCTTACACCATCCCTCAATATCATCGCGACTACTACCGCTCCATCCTGGTCAACATCCCTTTTGTGAACGGCGATCAGACCTGGCGCCTGGTCCTACCGGCCACCTACGTCCTTGCCCGCGACCGCCGCGTCCTGTACGCCCAGGCCCACGCCGACTTCCGCGTCCGTCCCGAGCCCGAAGAGGCATTGGCCGCCGCACTGACCGCAGTCGGCCGTTAAACCCTTAGAAATGGTCTCCCCTCCAAGCAAGAGACCTACTCGATCCCAAAACCGTCCCGAAAAAGCATCCGAATGACGTAAATCACATCATATTAGTTGACAACATTACACTCAATCTGAGAATCTATCCCATCAGATTGACTCTAAAGGCAGGAACACAAACATGAGTAAAATGATCGGAATCGACCTGGGTACCACAAATTCGTGCGTCGCCGTTATGGAAGGCGGCGAGCCAAAAGTCATTCCAAATGAAGAGGGTGCGCGCACTACCCCCTCGATCGTTGCCTTTACCAAGAGCGGCGAACGGCTGGTTGGACAAGTGGCCAAGCGCCAGGCCATCACCAACCCCGAGAACACAATCTTTTCCATCAAGCGTTTCATGGGTCGCCGCTACAACGAGGTCACCGATGAGATGAAGATGGTGCCGTTCACAGTTGTAAAAAAGGGCGACGACGTCGGAGTCATTGCACAGGGCAAGGAGTACACCCCGCCCGAAATCTCCGCAATGATCTTGCAGAAGCTGAAGAAGAGCGCAGAAGCCTATCTGGGCGAGACGGTTACTGAGGCTGTGATTACGGTGCCGGCCTACTTCAACGACGCGCAGCGCCAGGCCACAAAAGACGCGGGCAAGATCGCCGGACTCGACGTGAAAAGAATCGTCAACGAGCCCACTGCTGCGGCTCTGGCCTACGGCCTCGACAAAAAGAAGGACGAGACTATCGCCGTCTACGACTTTGGCGGCGGCACATTCGATATCTCCATCCTCGAAGTCGGCGAGGGCGTAATAGAAGTCAAGTCGACCAACGGCGACACTCACCTTGGCGGCGACAATTTGGATCAGCGCATCGTCGAGTGGCTCATCGCAGAGTTCAAGACGGAGAACGGCCTCGACCTCACTTCAAAGGGCAATGAGATGGCCCTGCAGCGCCTGAAGGACGCCGCTGAAAAAGCCAAGATCGAGCTCTCGACGACCGTCGAAACTGAGATCAATCTGCCATTTATTACCGCTGACGCTTCCGGCCCCAAGCACTTGGTCCGCAAGCTCACGCGCGCCAAGCTGGAGCAGTTGGTCGAGGATCTCGTTGAGCGCTCCATCGAGCCCTGCAAGAAGGCTATGGCCGATGCCGGCGTCACTGCCAGCCAGATTCACGAAGTGGTTCTGGTCGGCGGGCAGACACGTATGCCGCGCATTCAGGAGCTGGTCAAGAAGCTCTTCGGCAGAGAGCCGCATCGCGGCGTCAATCCCGATGAGGTGGTTGCAATAGGCGCTGCTGTACAGGCAGGCGTGCTCACGGGCGACGTCAAGGATCTTTTGCTGCTCGACGTAACGCCGCTCACCCTGTCAATCGAGACTTTGGGCGGCGTGGCTACGCCGATGATTCCGCGCAACACGACGATCCCGACCAAGAAGACCGAGACCTTCTCCACGGCTGCCGACTCGCAGACCGAAGTCGAAGTTCACGTGCTTCAGGGCGAGCGGCCCATGGCGGCGCAGAACCGCACCCTGGGCAAGTTCAAGCTGGGCGGCATCATGCCTGCGCCTCGCGGAATTCCGCAAATCGAAGTCACCTTTGACATCGATGCCAACGGCATTCTAAACGTAACTGCGAAGGACAACGCCACCGGCAAGGACACGCGTATCACCATCACCTCGAGCTCCGGCCTTTCGAAAGAGGAAGTTGAGAAGATGGCTAAAGAAGCCGATGCTCACGCCTCCGAGGACAAGGAGAAGCGCGAGGAGATCGAGGCTCGCAACGCCCTCGACGGCTTGGTCTACAACATCGAAAAGATGCTTAAGGACTCGGGCGAAAAGGTCGCGGCCGCAGACAAGACTGAAGTCGAATCGTCTCTTGCCGACGCGAAAAAGACGCTCGAAGGTACGCCTGCAACTTCTGAAATGAAGTCCGCGCACGAAAAGCTGACCCAGGCCAGCCACAAACTGGCCGAGGCCATGTACAAGGCTACTTCCGCGGAGGCGGCTGCGTCGGGCGGACCTGCGGACGCGGGGGCGGCTCCAGCTGCAGACGACGCCAAGAAAGAAGGCGAAGTGATCGACGCCGAGTACGTCGACGTTGACGACAAAAAGTAATCCGTCGCCAGCACGATGCGGGGTGCCCCATCCTAAACGCATACTTTGCGTTTAGGGTGGGAGAGCACAAAGGCTGAACAGTCATCGGGGTGAGCGGCGACGATGCCGTTCACCCCGATTTCTTATGATGGAAGGTGATACAAAAAAGCGCCCATGGCCACAACAGCCAACAAAGACTATTACGCAACGCTCGGCGTCAAGAAGACGGCCACGCCGGAGGAGATTCGCAAGGCCTTCCGCAAGGCTGCGCGCAAATACCACCCGGACGTAAATCCTAACGACAAGCGCGCCGAGGAAAAATTCAAGGAAATCTCCGAGGCTAACGATATTCTCTCTGACGACAAGAAGCGCAAAATTTACGACCAGGTTGGCTTCTACTCGGATCAAATTGACCCCGCGCAGGCTGAAGCCTACGCGCGGCAGCAGCGCTCCGGCGGGCAACGCTCCGGGCAACCACCCATTGATTTCGGCGGCTTCGATTTTTCCGGCTTCTCGGGCGATCCTGGCCAGCAAACGGGCGCGGGCAACTTCGGCTCGGGCAATTTCAAAGACATCTTTTCCGGTATCTTCGGTGGCGCGCAGCGTGCGCAGCGGCAGCCGCGCGGTCCGCAGCCCGGCGGCGATATTGAATATCAGGCAACCGTCGATTTCTGGACCGCCATCCGCGGCGGACAGGCGCGCATCCAGATCAATCGCCAGGAAGCCTGTCCCACCTGCCACGGCCATGCCAGTACCGGCGGCGCGCAGTGCCCTGAGTGCAACGGCACAGGCCAGGTTACGCAGATGGGCGGCCGCATGAAGTTCAACATCACCTGCCCCAGTTGCAACGGAACCGGTCACGTCTCGAACGACTGCCCCACCTGCCGCGGCGAGGGCACCGTGACCCGCTCCGAGACGGTCGATTTCCGCATCAAGGCCGGCACGCGTGACGGCCAGCGCATCCGTCTGCAGGGCAAGGGCAACGCCGGCGTCAACGGCGGTCCCGCAGGCGATCTGTTTCTCATTGTGCGTACCGGGACCAATCCAGTGTTCGCGCGCGTGGGCGACGACATTCAGCTTACCGTCCCCATTACCGTGGCCGAAGCTGCCCTCGGCGCCAAGGTTGAAGTGCCCACAATCGACGGCCGCGCGCATTTGAAGATTCCGCCGGGCACGCAGAGCGGGCAAAAGCTGCGCATGCGTGAGCGTGGCGTTGAGAGCGCGTCGCATCCTGGCCAGCGCGGCGATGAAATCGTCACGGTCGAGGTTGCCGTGCCGCACCTGAACGATGAGCGCAGCCGTGAGATCATGCGCGAACTCGCCAAGCTGAACCCCGACGACCCGCGCAAGGTGCTTTTCGATAAGCTCTGAACAGCTAAGGGGACCGCGTGGAGATAGAGCTATTTGAGTGGGATGATGAAAAAGCTGAACGCAATCTTCGGTTCCATGGAGTGGATTTCCGAGAGGCAAGAACGGTCTTCGAAGACCCTTTTGCCATCAGCATTCCGGATGACCTTCATTCAGAGGATGAATCAAGGTCGGTCATCCTTGGTCTGTCTCTCTTGGCAAGAGTGTTGTTAGTGGTGCACACTGAGCGTAAGGAGCGCATTCGCATTATCAGCGCAAGAAAGGCTACCCCAGCCGAGAGGTTCCAGTATGAGTCAAACCGCTAGAAAAACCACCGAAACGAATGACGAAGACATGAGACCCGAATATGACTTCAGTCGGGGTCTGCGCGGGGTACACGCATATCGTTTCTCAAAGCTTTCCGCCGACGAAGCGCTGGTTCTTGGTTATTGGCAAGGTGAAGGGTTTGAAGTAGGGTCCTTTGCGAAGAACGAAATGCGGGATCTAAGGACCCCTGACTTTCGTCTTTCGCGTGACGGAGTCAAGGTAGCTCTATGCGAGGTCAAGTCTTTTCAGAGAGACGAATGGCTTGAGAATCAACTGAAAGATGCGGCTCTCGGCGAACCGGCGGGAGGCCTGCGCCCCGATCCAATCTTCAATCGGATCAGCAATGCTGTTCACACAGCATTCAAGCAATTTGAGAGCGTGAATTCCGATCACAGGCTATTAAATTTCTTGTTTTTGGTGAACCACGATACCAGTGCAAAGCCAGAAGATTTGGACCGCGTGCTGACCGGCTATGAAGACCCCTTGCATGGACGCCTTGATCCAACTTGTACGCAGTTTTCCGAGGGGCGCATCCGAGAAGACAAGAAGCGAATCGATCTCTATGTCTGGATGGACTTCCTGAAGCCAGATAAAATCCGTCCACGGCGTCTCTTCTTCGGGAATTGGGAAACCCGGGAATCTGTTTGTCGTCTCCTCGGCATTGACCCGGCAACGGTCAAGAATATTCCGCCCACAGCGTAAGTCAAAACCGCCATGGCCACAAAACGCAAATCCAAAGGCGCCTACATGATCTCGTCAGTCGCCGAGATGTACGAGATCCATCCCCAAACTCTGCGCCTCTACGAGCGCGAAGGCCTGCTCAAGCCCTCGCGCACCGAGGGCAACACGCGCCTCTACACCGATGAAGATCTGGAGCGCCTCGAATTCATTCTCAATCTCGCTCGCGACCTCGGAGTCAATATTGCCGGTATCGCGATCATCCTGCAAATGCGCGGCCGCATGGAAGAGATGAACCGCCAGATGCAGAGCTTCGTCGAATACGTCCGCAGCGAAATGCTCTCGCGCTTTCAAGGCACAGCTCCGGCCTCATCCGCCGCCATCGTTCCCATCCGCAAGCCCCAGGTGGCGAGGCCAGTTGCCGGGAAGAACAAGTAGGCCGGAGAGATTCCCATCCATATCGTCAGCCTGCTGATCCTTCTCGTCATTTTTCTCGCAACGTTGATTCGATCTGCGCTCGGTTTCGGCGAAGCGCTGTTCGCCGTCCCCTTGTTGGCGCTTTGCATTCCGGTACGAGTTGCAGCTCCGCTGGCTGTCCTTGTTTCCATCACGATCGCGGCGGTCGTTGTTGTACAGGATTGGCGTCACATTCATTGGCGCAGCGCGGGTTGGCTGATTCTCGCCACCTTGTTCGGGCTGCCAATCGGACTCCTGATCCTCTCCCGGGGCCCGGAGCACCTGATCAAGGCAGCGTTAGGCGGTCTGATTCTGGTTTTCGCGGTCTTTTGCCTGGTTGGGAGCGTGAGGTTCCGGATGCAAAATGACAACCGCTTCTGGCTGCTGGGTTGCGGCTTCTGCGCCGGAGTTCTTGGCGGAGCTTACGGAATGAATGGGCCGCCGCTGGTGATCTACGGCTCCCTGAGACGCTGGTCGGCGCAGCATTTTCGTGCCACAATGCACGCCTACTTTCTGCCGGCCAGTGCGCTGGGAATGTGCGGTTACGTGAGTGCCGGTTTGTGGACGCCAGTCCTGCTTCACGACTACCTGATCTGCCTGCCCGCGATCTTGCCGGCCGTCTTCCTCGGGAGGACCATCAATCGCCGAATTTCTGCGCCGTCATTTTCCAGGTACGTTTATCTTGGGCTGGCCGCCATCGGAGCCACGTTGCTGGCGCAGTCCGTGCTTCGTCCCCATTAATTGACTTGCTAGCGAGCTTCTCCCTTTATGCTGTTACGAGCATGCCGTATGTCCTTCTCGCGCTCGCCGCCTTCGGCCTCATCACCTCCACGGTCTTTGCCGGCATTGTGCTCCGGGCCATCCCCGGCTACCTTCGCGAGCGTAGGCTGGCCCTCGCCGCACTGGCATCGCGCCCCGGCTTCACGCCTCCGCTGTCAATCTTCAAGCCCCTCCATGGAGCCGAAACCGGCCTCGAAGCCTACCTCGAAAGCTTCTTCACGCAGGACTATCCAATCTACGAAATTCTCTTCTGCTCCCGCGATGCAAATGACACCGGCCTCGCAACTGCCCGTCGCGTCGCCTCGCGTCACCCCAGCATCCCCGTCAAGTTCCTCTCCACCGGCGGCCAGCCCGACTACATCAACGACAAAGTCATCTCCATGGAAAAAATGGCCGCCGAGGCTGCGCACGAAATCTTTGTCATCAGCGACAGCGATGTGCGCGTCTCGCCAGACTATCTTCGCGCCGTGGCCCGCATCTTTGCTGATTTCGGTGTCGGCGGCATGTGCTGTCTTTATCGTGGAGTGGCTGTTGAGGGCGGCCTCTGGGCGCGCCTTGAGGCTGTCGGCATGTCCGTCGAAATGTCGGCAGGCGTTCTTGCCGCGCGCTCGATGGAGGGGATGCAGTTCACCCTCGGCCCAACCATGGCCTTCCGCCGCGAGACTATCCGGCGTATGGGCGGTTTCAAAGTGACCGCCGACTACTGCGCGGACGACTTCATCCTCGGCAACGAGACTTATAAGCTGGGCCAGAAGGTCATCCTCAGTCACCACGCGATCGACCACATGATCCTGCACTCCAACTTCGCCGGCTCGCTCAAGCACCAGGTTCGCTGGATGAAGTCCACGCGCTTCTCGCGTCCTAAAGGCCATTTCGGCACCGCGCTCACCTTCAGCATGCCCTTCGGCCTGGTCGCGCTTGTCGCCGCAATCTGGCTCGGCCATCCGATTTGGGGCGTCGGCCTTTTCGCCTGGAGCGTCGCCACGCGCCTTGCGCTTACCATCGCCGTTGGCCGCTGCGTAGTCGGCGACACCAGCTGGTTCGGCTTGCTCGTACTCTACCCGATCCGCGATTTCATGGGATTTTGTTTCTGGGCCGCCAGCTACGCGGGCAACCGAATCCTCTGGCGCGGGCGTGTCTTTGAGCTTTTGCCCGGCGGCAAAATGCGTGCAGCTCGCTCGCAGAACGCGCAAACTGTGAACTACAAACTTTGAACCGTGAAGAACCTTCTTATTTCATCGGCCGGTCGGTCCAAAGCGTCTTATCGGCCAGCGTCTGCACCTCGTACAGCCGCCCCGCCAGCACCTTCTCCACTTTGTCCCGGTCCGGATCTTCGGCAAAAATCCACTTGCGTTCGCCGGTTCCCCAAATCGCCGCCAGGTTTGCGGGGCCCAGGAAAATGTCAGGCGCATCGGGATAGCACGACCCCCACAACAGCGTCGTTCCTTCGCTGTGCTGCCCGCACCGCGGCAGCACAAGCAGCGCCGGCCGTCTCTCAAGAAAGTTGTGCGTATAAAAAATCACCGAAGACCCCGACGACTGTTCGCCGTAAATGATGAACGTATCGTTCGGCGTGCCTTCTTTCATAATCGTGTCGGCCATTTGCTTCGAGCTGAGCATCGGCTCAAAGCGCGCAAACGCAATATGCGCCGCCACAAGAAACACTGTCATCGTGAGCGCCATGCTAACCGTGGCCGCAATGTGCATCTTCTTCAGCCGCAGCAGCCAGCCCGCGAGCGGCCCAATCAGCAGTGCGATCCCCGCCATCGCCGCCGGCAGTCGCAGTGCCGCAAACGATTCCCCGGTCAAATCGAACAGGTGGGACATCGACAATGTGTAATCGCCAACGCCGCGATGCGCCAGCGCCGTGCCAATGTCGGCGACAAACGGCAGGTTGCGCGAAGTCCACAATCCCCACGCCAATGCACCCGCCACTGCGACGCCGGTCCCCGCAAACACCGCTTGCGCTCCCGTCAGCCACGCCGTCGATAAAGTTGGCCTGGTGCCCTTCACGCCGTCGTTCTCTTCGATCCCGGCTACGACGCCAGCGATCAGCATGACCAGCGGCGGCCACACCGGAAACGTGTAGTATTCCTGGTTGGTCGAGATTGAGAAAAACACGAGCGTCCATGCCGTGAACAGACTCAACAGCCAGATGGTCCTTGTGCGAAACTTGACCCGCCGCACGTAGCTGGTCACGTCCTCGCGCATGGCATGGTCCAGATAGAAATCCACCGTGTCTCCGGCGTCGTGCTTGAGGTGCTTCAGCCAACTGCGCCTGGTCTTCCATGCCAGCGCGCCCACGGCCCCCAGAAAAAGACTCCACGGAAAAATCCAGATCAACTCGCCCAGCCAGTACCAGGCCGCCGGCATTTTGTTGTAGTCGTGCGGATAGCGCAGGTTGAAGAAGCGCAGCACGTGCTCGTTGATGAAGTATTGATAGAAGAATCCGTGGACATTGCCGATCGTCGGGTGATTGCCGCTGGGATTCCCCTGATCGTGGTTGATGATGCCGCACGCAATGTGCCACGGCGCGGCAATGGCAAGGAACAGCAGCAATCCAGTCACTGGCTTTAGCGCCTTCCAGCGGCGCCACTGCCCGGTAAGCAGCAGATACGGAATGGCCGCTCCGCCGAAGAATACCGGCGCAATCAAGCCCTTCGTCATCAGCGCCAGCGCCACGCCCGCCCACGCCCAATAAATCATCATCGGCCGGTTGTCTTCGAGGCTCACAATCAGCGCGTACAGCGCAATCAGTAAGAACAGCGCCAGGATTACTTCGGGAATAATGAACCGCGTAAAGAGAAAACATCCCGCCGAAGTCAGCACACCCAGCCCGGCGTAGAATCCCGCGCGCTCGCCCCACGCGCGCCGCCCCCACAGCCACGCCAGCCACGTCAACCCCAGCATGGCCAGCGCATTCGGCAGGTGCGTCGCAAAAGTATTCTGGCCAAAGATCTTGTACATCCCGGCAACTGCCCAGTAGGGCAGCGGCGGCTTCTCAATGTAGCGGATGCCGTTGGTCTTCGCGGTGATCAGGTCGCCGCTCTCGGCCATGTGTTGCGCCGCCTGAGCGTGCGAAGCATCTACGTCGTCCATCAGCGGAGGAGTGAACAACGACGCAAAATAAATTGTGACCCACATGAGGATGAAAACGAGCCACACCGTGCGCTTTGACAGCGCCTGCCGCGGCCGATCGATCGTGTTCGTGTCTGCGCTATTCGCGATGCTGGTCATCGCGTCCAGAATACCAGCAGCATTGTTGCCGCGTTTCACAGTGCAGGGCGCTTCGCCACGCGGAAGTCTTGCTGCCGGATTCAAAGGCCGCCCGCCACTATCGGTTTCAGGTACGGTGCGGAGGGGGCTTGCCTCTCAATCGGAGTGTTCTTCAGGATGCTCGAATGAAGCGCCCCGGAGAATCTAGTAAGCGACCGTCGCCGTCCACGAGCCTGCCGGCGTACACTCGCCCTGCGACTGCCCGTCTTTAACCTGCGTGCCGATCAACTTGCCGCTGCGCATGCACCCAGGCTCGATGATCATCGCGCTTCCGTCGTCCGACACCGCAATCTTCACGTCATCTCCCGCGGCGTTATGAAACGTCGGCATACTGTCCGCATCCGCGCCCACGGAGGAATATGTTTCTTGAGCGCCGCTCGAAGACGTCAAGTGCCATGTCTTCCCCGCTTTTGCAAGAAGAGCTTGCGCCTTGGCTTCTCCTTCGGCCTGCTCGCGGGCCGCAACCTGCTGCTGTTCCGCACCGGTGAATTCCACCACAATCCAAGTCGACGCGCTTCCTCCCGCCGTGCGCACCTCGAGGGGGCACGCCTCATCCTTGTCGTCCACCGTTCGCGTGCCCTCGATGTTCATCTTGATCTCGCTGTCCGACACAACCCGGTAAGAAACCACCTTGCAAATCCTTCCAGTTACGATCCGGGCGCCGGTCAGGTGTGCGCCCGGGAGAGTGACAACAGTGACTGCGTCATTGGGAATTGAAGAAGGGCTGGCCGCGCCTTCGTGCAGGTCAGGTTTAGGCGTCTTCGCTGATGAGCCGCCGGCCTGGGCATGTGCCGCGCGAGAGCTCAGAAGAATAAACAATATAGCCGCCGCTGTCGCAAATTGGTTGAAACACCGTATCCCCGGCATCGTCGTCGCTCCTCGAAGGTCCGTCTTCGCGCTATGTAAAGCTGTCAGCGCAGTATACCCATGTCGGGCGCCACCCATCCACGGGTTTCGTTGGCTTCGGCACCGCTCTGTGGCAGTGTGTCCGCGGTCCCGCAGCCGTCCATGGTCCACCCGCTCCACGACGCGTTAAGGATTCAACCAAGGGGATAACCAACTTGCCGGTTTGGAAGGCTTTCTCATCGCGTTCAGCGTGCTGCTGCCGCTGATCAACCCGCTCGGTTCCGCGTTGGTCTTTCTCGGTCTGGTGGGCGATGCGCCGCCAAACGTTCTTCGCTCCCTCGCGCGCCGCATCGCAATCAACAACATTGTCTTCCTCGGAATCTTTGAGTTGGCAGGCGCAACCATCCTCACCTTCTTCGGCATATCTCTGCCCATCGTCCAGCTTTCCGGTGGCATGGTCGTCGCGGCCATGGGTTGGGGCGTGCTCAACGAGCGCAGCGCGGACGCCGGTTCTCGCCTCAAAAAGCAGGAGACAGGGGACGAGGGGATCGGGCAAAGCAGCGAACCTGATATGAGCCATCTTGAAGAAAGCGCCTTCTACCCCTTCACCTTTCCCATCACCTCGGGTCCGGGCACCCTCGTTGCGCTGCTCACCGTCACCGCGCACATCTCCGACAAAAATCTCTCCCGCAACCTTCTTGCGCACCTGGGAGTGTTTCTTGCGGTGGTTGTCCTCAGCGTGCTGGTTTATTTCTGCTACGCATACGCTCCCAAAATCACCAAGAAGATCCCGCCCTCCACGGCGCACGGAATCTTGCGCGTCATCGCCTTCATCCTTCTCTGCATCGGCATTCAGATTGCCTGGAATGGGCTGTCAGCGCTCCTCGCCACCGTCATCAAGCCGTGATTTCGACCGGCGAGCTCGCTATGCGGCGGTTTTTGTTGCGCCGCAAAAGTCAAAATGACGACCGGCCCAGCGTCGCTGTTACCTCCTGTGGAACCCCCGTCCCTAACCGCTCCCCGCCTTCGTGTATCTTGGCGATGGGTCGATTCTTCCCCGGGAGCGCTCCCCAAAAAACGATGCCCACCTTCGCCGCCATCGACATCGGCTCTAACTCATGCAGATTGAAGATTGCCCGGGTGCATGCGCACCGGCTCAAGACTCTCGCTGAAGATCGCGAGGTCACGCGCCTTGGCGGCAGCGTCTTCGATACCGGACTCATCTCTCCAGAAGCCATGGCGGCCACGCTGCGCGCGCTCAAGCGTTTTCAACGGGTGGTGCAGGCGCACGGAGTCGACCGCGTTCGCGTAGTGGCCACCTCGGCCATGCGCGACGCGCGCAACTCCGCGGCATTTCAGGCCTGGGTTAAAGCCGAGACCGGCTGGACTATGGAGATCATCTCCGGCCTGGAAGAGGGCCGGCTGATTCATCTCGGCGTCAGCGGCGCCGAGCCCGGAGCCGGCGGCCGCGTGCTGCTGCTTGACCTCGGCGGCGGCAGTTGCGAGATCACATTATCCGAGCACAAGCACATCAAAGACACAATCAGTCTGCCGCTGGGCGCGGTCCGCCTCACCGAGCAGTTCCTCTCGGACGATCCCGCTCCGCGCGACGGCCTCAAGCGTATGCGGCAGTTGATTGCACGCGAGCTCCGCCGCGCACATCGCAAAATTCAGCCAGGCCGCGCGCTACTGGTCATTGGCACTTCCGGCACGGCCGCTGCGCTCTCAGCCGCCTACGCTCAGGGAACAAAGAACGGCAAACCCGGCACCAAGAAAGCAGGCAAGCTGGGCGCAAAATCCGGCGCGAAATCCAGCTCAGGCCGCGCCGTAAAATCCAATTCTGATCGCGCCGCTCTTTTGGCCGGGATGGTGCCCGCCCGCGCCGTGCGCAAGCTGGCCGGCAAGCTTGCGAAGATGTCGCTCCCCCAGCGCGAGGCTGTCCCGGGCATAGGCCCGCGCCGCGCGGAGATTATTGTTGCTGGCGCGGAAGTTTACGCTGAGATCTTTGAAAGCTTCGGCCTGAAGGGTTTCCGTTACTCGCCGCTTGGCCTGCGCGACGGCATTCTGGCGCAAATGCTTGCCGAGCAAGATGCCCGCGCCAAGGCTCACCGCGAGTTCGAGCACGAGCGCTGGGAGAGCGTGCTCGCCACCGCGCGGCGCTACGGCGTCGATCTTCGCCATGCCGAGCCGGTCCGCGCCCATACCGTGCAGCTCTTCCGCGAGCTTAAGTCCATGCACGCCCTCGGGGCGGAGTACGAGAGCTGGCTGGCTGCCGCCGCCATGCTTCGCGATACCGGCAAATTCATCAACCACCAGGGCCATCACCGGCACGCGCAGTACATCATCTCCAGCTCTGAGATCTACGGCTACACCCAGCTGCATCGTACGCTCGTTTCCGCCATCGCTCGCTACCTGGGCAAGAGCCGCCCGCAGCCGGGCGATCGCGCTCTGCGCAACATTCCCGCCGACGAGCACAAAAACGTGCAACGCGCCGTGGTCTTGCTGCGTCTCGCCGTGGCATTGAATCAGGATCGCGCCTCCGATGTTCTGCGCGTCGCCGCGCGGGTCTATCCCAAGCGCGTAATCCTCGAGTTGCATCCGGGGCGATCTGGCGCGGAGCTGGAGTTGTGGTCGCTACGCAAGGAAGCCGGTTACTTTCGCGAAGTCTTCGGGCGCGAGCTTTTGGTCACGCTGGCGTAAATCGCGCGCGCGGTGCGCGGATCAAGAAGCCACTGCAGCCGCGGCGGATGCTGGCTGACATCAACCCTGGCAATGGAGGCCTTTCTCATGCGGATGGCTGCGCCGCCGTTGCCGGTGATCAAGCGACCGAGAAATTGGAAGATGTTGGGATTGTGCCCGACCGCCAGGACCGCATCGCGATCGGCATACTTCGCCAGCATATTTTGGAAATCGGTGAAACTGGCGTTCAATCCGAGGCCGGGATTGATCTCAACTTTCCCGTCAAATCCCAACTCGGTGCCGACGAGCTGCGCAGTTTGCAACGCGCGCTTAAGGGGGCTTGAAACGATCGTATCGATAGGCGCTTTGAGGGCGCCGAGAACCCGCGCCATCAGCATGCACTGCTCCTTGCCTTCTTTCACGAGACTCCGCTTGGCGTCGAGAAGGGGGTTCTCGCGAATCGTACCGGCATTCGCGTGGCGCATCAGATAAAGGATCATGTGGTTGATTCGGTGGGGTTTAAGCGGCCTTGCCGAACTCCTGCATCCTTATTTTAACAGATTTGTAACATTCGATTGTGCGCCCAATGGCCGAGGCTACCGCTGAAGGATCGGCCTCTCGGTCTAAAGTCTGCGCCAGAAAATCGATTTCTCTTGCGTGTGTTTTTATCGCACCTTCACGGTGGTTTGCGCTTGAATATCGCTCGACGAATCCGCGACCATCACGCGCACCGGCTCGGCTTCCACGCGGAAGCCCGGCAGCTTCTGGTCCCACCATGCCAGCGTCGAAGCCTTCAACGGAATCTCGACCCTCTTTGTTTCATTGGGCTGAATCGTCACCCGCTTGAACCCCTCCAGCTCTTCCCGCGGCCGCTCCACCTTCGATCCCAGATGTTTCACATACATCTGCACGACGGCGTCGCCGGCGCGACTGCCGGTGTTGGTCACGTCCACGCTGACGGTGACGATTCCGTCTTTCGCGAGCTCCGAAGAACTCGTCCGCAGATTCGAGTATTTGAAAGTGGTGTAGCTCAAGCCGTAGCCGAAGGGATAAAGTGGCTCGCCCTTGAAGTACATGTACGTGTAGCCGTCTCGGATGTTGTAATCCATGCTCGGCGGAAGCTGATCGACTGACTTCGGCCAGGTTCTCACCAGATGGCCTCCGGGGTTGTATTCGCCGAACAGCACCTTCGCCAGCGCCGTTCCTTCATCTTGCGACGAATGCGCCATGGTCACAATTGCGGGGATGTTCGCCTCGGTCCAGTTGATGGCAAATGGGAAACTCGAAATCAGCAGTACGATCGTCTTCGGATTCTTGATGAAGACCTGTTTCACAAGCTGCTCCTGCGCGAGATCGATGCTCTCGCGGTCGCGGCCTTCGCGGCCATCGCTCGCAACGGTGCAAGGAAGCGTTATACCTCCGCCGTTGCCCGGGGAGTTGTACCACGAATGCGCTTCGTCGCCGCACGTCGGATCGTTGCCGATCACCACAACCGCGACATCCGACTCGCTCGCCGCCTTCATCGCATCGTCCTCTCCAGCCGGCGTGTCATAGGCAGCGTAGTTCACTTTGACGTCCGGCCCCACCTCATCTTTAATCCCCTGCAAGGGTGTCACCGTATAGGGTGGCGTGCCTCCGTACCAATCCCAGTGCACCGAGTCGGCAAGTGGACCGATAACGGCAATTGACTTGATCTTGGCTTTGTCGAGCGGCAAAATACTGTTTTCGTTCTTGAGCAACACAACAGACTCGAGCGCCAGCTTGCGAGAAACGTCGCGATCTTTATCGGTATTCCATGGCTCGGGCGTGTCTTTTATTTTTGAATAGGGCACCATCTCCGGCGGGTCGAGCAGACCGAGCCGGATTGTGACGCGGAACTTGGGGCGCAGCAGCGCGTCGATTTCAGCCTCTGAAATTTCGCCGTCCTTCAACGCTGCCTTGGTTTCATCCTTATAAACGTCGAGAAACTGATTGATCCCTGCTTTCAGGCATGCGACCACCGCTGCCTTCTGGTCGGGAAAAAGATGGCGCGGATCTACGAGCAGCTTCACCGCTCCACCATCGCTCGAAATCACGTCCACGCCCCACTGCTGGCGAACGATGCTGTTGAGAATCGGATTGACGGCCATCGCCGTGCCATTCCACGCGTTGTAGGAGGCCATAACCCCCTTCGCGTTGCCTTCCAAAAAGGCCATGCGAAAGGGCACCGAGTAATACTCCCAGAACAGCCTATCGTCGAAGTTCGAAGACGAGCCGTTACGGTTGGTCTCATTCTCATTGGCCAAAAAATGCTTGAGCAGCGCCGCCGCCTGCCAGTATTTCGGATCGTCGCCCTGCAGTCCCTTGGTGAACGCCACGGCCATCGTTCCGTTCAGATAAGGATCTTCACCGTATACTTCCTCGCTGCGGCCCCATCGCGGATCGCGACCCAGGTCCGATTGCGGTCCCCACAGCATCAGAATCTGCCGGTCGTACTTCGCCGTCTGCGTGATGAAACGCGCTTCGTAGCCTTCCACGCCCGCCGCCTGGCGCACCAGATCCGGATCCCACGATGCTCCCATCCCCGGCGGCTGCGGAAACTGCGTAGTCGTGATTGGCAGCCGCTTGCCCCGGGCCTCGCGCTGCACTACTCCGTGAATGCCCTCGGAGTTCCCATAGCTCATCACGCCCAGACGCGGCACACCTGTATTCGTCCCCAGGCAGTCGATCTTTTCGTCGATCGTCATCAGCGAAAGCAGATTGTCGATCCGCTTTTCCATCGGCAGCGATGGATCGTTGAACGGATGCGTTTGCTGTTGGGCGAGCGCCGTGGCGCCCCCACACGTGAGTAGACAGAGCAAGATCGCGAATGCAGTCATCTTCATTTGTGGAATCCTGACCTTTGAATCGTCGTGGAAATCAAAATCCAAATCAGCGCAATTCTACGCCTTGAGGCCGCCATATCTCGCTCACCAGCAGTCCGCACAGCCAGGTATGGCGTCGGGTGAGAGAGAATGCCGCATTGCGCAAGGCGGCCTGATGGTCCGGCAGGCCGCGAATCTTGAGTCCGGTGAGCACCCCAAATGCCCGATAGAGCAGCCAGACCAATGGATGTGCAAGCCACCGGCCAAACCAGTCGTTCGGAATCGCGAAGTCAGAGACGATCCACTTCGCGGAGGGCAAGACGGCGCCGTGCAACTTCACGGCGAGAGCGCGAATCTCTTCGGTCGTGAGGCAATCGAGGAAAAAATGAGACACGATGAGGTCGTAAGGAGGATTTGCCGGCTGCCAATCACGAGCGTCAACGCAGTGAGCCGAGACGCGGGCTGCATTCTGGCCTGCTCTGGCTAGCAGCGCGTCAAGCATTGCGGGGCTCGCGTCCACTGCGTCAATTCGGACTTGAGAATTCGCGCGGAGCAGTACCGATGTGAATCGCCCGTCGCCATCGCCAAGAACAACTGCGCGCCGCACTGACCTTAGCTCAGAAAGAAAAGTCTCGCGGCATCGCGACAGGAGCGGTCCGAACGTAACGAGTTCCATCCAGAAGTACAGCTTCGCCAGCCGGTCGAAGTTCGGAGCTTGGCCGCCCCGCGCGACCGCGGCTTCACTCGCTACCGACTTTGTGTCGACGGTCGTATTCATCGCAGAAAAAGGAGCAGAGGCGTCAGCAGGACCAGATCTGCGGCGGCGCGCAAAGCAAGTGGCGTCATGCGTGCCCGCAAGCTATCGAGCGTTGCCAGCAACAACGCGCTCAAGGCCCCGGCCGCGAGCAGCGCGGATGCGCGCGAGTGCGATCCGAATGCGACACACGCGAGCAGGAGTCCGGCGGAAGCAAGCAGTACGGCCGCTGAAAAGTCTGTCGAATGGGCAGGGAAAATGTTGAAAGCCCAGAAGTATCTGCGTTGCTCTCCGGCCTTAAGACCGCTCTTCTCCCTCTCCCACCGCGCAATAAAGCGACAATTAAGCCACGCAACCGCGACGAAGTAGATGCCGTCAATCCAGAACCAAGTGAGCGAGAATTCCCGCGCCCCGGCCTGGCGCATGCGCGACCACGCCGGCAAGATGCAGCCCGCGGTGAACAACACCGCAACCAGAAATTCTTTGCTGACCAGTCTCGGAAGCGAATGCCGCCTTCGCTCAAGCCAGGGTGCCGCGTGAACGCCTGAAAAATACGCCAGCGCCGCCGCGGCGAGAACAGACCCTCGCTCGCGAACAACGTCAGGTAGAAAGCCTAGAGCCATAATTGCGGCTACGCACGCGGCAGCACCAGCCAGTGGCACAAACACTCTGCGATTTCGCCAATGAAAATAATGGCGCTCACGCAACTCCGGCCGCCGCAACTCTGGCCGCATCGATAATTCCAATCCGGCTCGCGCCCCCAGCACTTGCGTATCAAGCAGCCGATCACCGACATAAGCACACGACGTTGCCAGCGCCAAAACCAGCACCACCCGGCTCGAAAGATGAATCCCCCCAGCCCATGCAAAAGCCAGCGACCACACCACTGCGACTGTGGGAGCATCCAGGCTCACCAGATGCCATAGCGCAACCGCACGCGGAGCATCAAAGATCCGGTTTGTGCCCGCGATCCGGTTTGTGACCGCGCTGCGAAAAGCAGTGCGGGCCTGAACCGGCGCTTGTGCAATGAGAAACGGCACTCTATCAATTGTAGGAGAGTCTGTGGGGCAGCGTCCCGCTACGGAATCGCGGATCGACGTGCGGTCGCGCGTTCACAATATAAATAGAATTGCTCGCAGCAATGAGCTAAACTTGGCGCGCCTGCGGTTGGCTGCCTGCGCCCCATCCCCAAAGCTGCCGCATCAACGAAAGGAGACCGATGATCATGCCAAAGAACCTATCGGTTCAGGTCGGGCCGCTGCGCGAGAGCGAACTCGATGAGGCCGGCCGCGTGGTGTGCCTGGCATTCGGCACGTTCCTCGGAATGCCTAACCCGCTCGAGTTTATGGGCGACCGGGATTTCATCACGCCGCGCTGGCGTGCGCGAAACACGAAGGTCCTGGCGGCGCGCGAGAGCGGAAAGCTCATCGGCCTGAACGTGGCCACGCGCTGGGGATCGTTTGGGTTCTTCGGGCCGCTCACTGTCCTGCCCGAATACTGGAACCGCGGCGTGGCCCAGCAATTGCTAACGGCCACAATGAAGGTCCTCGAACGCTGGGGCGTACAGCATACCGGTTTGTTCACCTTTGCGCACAGCCCAAAGCATGTGGGCCTTTACCAAAAATTCGGCTACTGGCCGGGCTATCTCACGGCCATCATGAAAGGTACCCCGGCGATTCCTTCGCAAAAGCCGGCAAGGGGAGCCAAAGCGTCGGTCCTGCTTTCAGCCCTCAGCCGAAGTAAGAGGGAGCAGGCCATCACTGTCTGCGCCCGACTTACAAACAAGATCAAGCGAGGACTGAGCCTCAGCGACGAGATTCGCGCGGTCATGTCGCAGCACATCGGCGAGGTAATCCTGATCGAAGGCCGCGGCAGTCTGGACGCCTTCGCTGTCTGCATGCATGGCGCCGGTTCTGAGGGTGGCGAGAAAACCTGCTACGTGAAGTTCGGTGCGGCGACAAGCGGCGAGCGCTTCGACCGTCTGCTGGACGGGATCGATGCGTTTGCCCTGGCGCAAGGCGCGGAGGTTGAAGCCGGTGTGAGTACAGCGTGCGGGGACGCTTTTCAGCGGATGCGCTCGCGGGGATATCGGCCGGTGACCCTCGGTGTCGCGATGCAGCGCCCCCACGGGCGAGGGTTCAACCGGCACAGCTCTTTTGTTCTTGGCGATTGGCGTTGAGATCCTGATCCGTGCCCGAAAACGTGGCCCTTTGGCTCATTTCTCCTGCTGATCTTCCCTTCCGGCGGTCCGCCTCGCGTCCAATGAATGGAAAGAAAGGACAAAGACCTCGTGGCGCCTCTGCTTCGGACCCCTTACTAAAGTGCCTGTAACACGGGTCGAATCTGCGCTTTCAGGGCTAATATGTTGCCTGGGGATTGATCGTATGATCGAAGTCATGAGCGAAGCGGGAGTCCGCCGCGAGTGGGTTGGGAGCTTTGCGGACGGGAAATTCCAGCTCCTTCGATGGCTCGGCGGCTCTCACCCGAGCGGTGTGTTTCTCACTGAACTCACAGACCACACGGACCTGACTGGCCAGTCGCAGAAAGCCGTCATCAAACTCGTCCCCGCGGAAGTTGAAGACGGTGAGGCACGCCTCGCCGCATGGCAAGCGGCAACAACTCTCTCCCATCCCAATCTGATGAAGGTGTATACGCACGGTCGTTGTGAAATCGACGATGTTCCTTGCGTTTACGTTGTCACCGAGTTCGCCGACGAAGTTCTCGCCGAGATTCTCTACGACCGTCCGCTAACAACGAAAGAAACCCGCGATCTGCTCGGCCCAGTGTTGGAAGCGCTCTCCTATCTGCATGCAAATGGTCTCGTCCACGGCCGTCTCAACCCCTCAAACATCATGGCAGCCGGCGACAGCCTCAAGCTCACGACTTACGGTGTTTGTTCCGTGGGCGCGGTCGTCACATCCAGTTCAACGCGAACCGTCTGCGATGCGCCGGAGACTGAATTTGGCCCGATTGCGCCGGCCTCGGATATTTGGTCTCTCGGCGCCACTTTGGTCGAGGTGCTTACCAAATATCCGCCGCAATGGAATCGCGCCAGGACCGCGGAACCGACGGTGCCTGAATCGATGCCAGAGCCTTTCGCTTCCCTCGCGCGGAAGTGTCTGCGCTCGGATCCTGCTGGTCGCTTTACGCTCGACGAAATCGCCGCGCGGCTCGATCCTGCCAAAACTCCCTCGCGTCCTCAACAGAAGCGGGCAGCGGCTTCGCCACATCGTCGTCGCATCGCGGTCCCGCTCGCCATTGTGGCTCTCGTTCTGGCGGGAATCGGATTCTGGTACGCGCTATCGCACCGCGTGCAGCCGCCTTCGGCTGCTCAGCGGGCTCAGAATCTCCCGGCTGTCGCACCGGTCCAAGCGCCGGTACAGGCGCCAGCCCCGGAGCCCACTGCGATGCTGTCTCCGACCGCTGCCCCGGACGAAACCGCGATCACAACTCCCGCGCAAGCCACGCCCTCCGCATCAACAACTGTTACGCCTCCGGCCTCCAACTCAGCCCCAGTAGCTGCACCCGTTCCGCCGCCTCAACCCGCCGCACAAACCGCACAGGCCGCCCAGGCCACGGACAATCTCTCCCCCGCGCCCGCAACCATAAACCCCGCCATCGTGAACCAGATCTTGCCCGACATTATTCCCAGTGCAATGAGGACGATTTCAGGAACGGTCAAAGTTTCTGTCCGGCTGGCGGTGGATGAAAACGGAATCGTCACCGACGCCACCGTTGCCTCGGCGGGGCCGAGCAATTATTTCGCCGGCAAATCGCTTGAGGCTGCCCGTCACTGGAAGTTCAAGCCTGCGCAGGTTGACGGCCACGCCGCGCCAAGCAACTGGACATTGGAATTTCAATACAGGCGGACTGGGATCAAGGTTGTTCCGGAGCAAAAGACGCCGTAGACCTTAATCTGCCGCGTCGGCAGCCTTTTCCGCCGCTTTCCTCTCGCGCCTGGCGTCGGGCGCGGGAATCGCGTCCAAATCTGTCTTCCCCTCCGCCAGATGCATCAGAAACTCCTGAGCCGAAAATGCAGGCGCATCCTTCACAAGCTTGCTGGCGCGGAGGTAGGTGCCGTCCGATTGCTGCAAGCGTGCCTTCACCGTGTCGGCCATATAAGCGGGCAGGATTTCATCGTGGATGCGCGCCAGAGCCGCCGGATCGCGGACCGGAAACACAACTTCGCAGCGCTCGAAGAGATTGCGCGGCATCCAATCGGCCGAACCCAGGTAGATTTCGCTCTCGCCGCCGTTGGCAAAGTGGTAGATGCGCGAGTGCTCCAGGAATCTCCCCACAATAGAACGCACGCGAATACGCTCCGACAGTCCTTTCACTCCGGGCCGTAGGATGCATAGTCCCCGAATGATCAGGTCGATCTCCACGCCCGCCTGCGAAGCCTGATAGAGCGCCTGAATGATCGAGGGCTCCAGCAGCGCGTTCATCTTGGCCACAATGTGCGCCGGTTTGCCGGCCTGCGCGTTCTCCTGTTCGCGACGAATGAGGCCCAGAAAACTTTCCGCCATCGTCAGCGGCGCCACCAGCAGCGGGCTGTAGTCGTCGACCTCGGCATGCGCGGTCAAGTAGTTGAAGATCAAATGAACGCGTTCGCCAATTTGCGGGTCGCTGGTCAGCAGGCTCAGATCGGTGTAGAAGCGCGCGGTGTCAGGGTTATAGTTCCCTGTGCCCAGGTGGCAGTAGCGGCGGGTCACGCCGTCTTCATCGTGGCGCACCAGCATGGCCAGCTTGCAATGCGTCTTCAGCCCCACGACGCCGTGAAACACCTGCACGCCTGCGTCTTCCATGCTGCGCGCCCAGCGAATATTTGAGGCTTCATCGAAGCGCGCCATCAGCTCCACCACTACCGTAGCTTCCTTGGTCGCGCCCGCTTCGGTCAGCGCCTGAAACATGGGCGAGTCATGGCTGGTGCGGTAGAGCGTTTGCTTCATGGTCACGACGGCTGGGTCCTGCGCGCCCTGCTGGATGAAGTCGACTACAGGATCGTAAGCATCGTAAGGGTGGTGAAGCAGGATGTCGCGATGGCGCAGCTCGTCAAAGAGTCCGGTTGCCTTGCGGCTCAACAGCAACGGTTTAGGCGTGAAAGGCTGAAACTTCAAGTCGGGCCGCTGCACGTCTCCGTAAAAGAACATCAGGCGCGATAGATTCACGGGGCCTTCACAGCGAAAAACCTGGTCCTCATCCAATTCGAAATTCACGCGCAGGCGCTCTTCGATCTCCGGAACGGCTTCGCTTTCGATCTCCAGCCGCACTGCGTCGCCCTTGCGGCGGTTGTGCAGTTCCACGCGGATGGTCTCGAGCAGCGACCGTGCCTCTTCCTCTTCGAAGTAAAGGTTTGAGTTGCGCGTAACGCGGAAAGACGCCGATGCAAGCACTTCGTAACCGCGGTACATGCCGCCCAGATGCTGCTCGATCAGGTCTTGCAGCAGCAGATAGTCGTGGTGGCCATGGCTGCTCGGCAGGCGCACAAAGCGCGGCAACGCGCGAGGCACCGTAACCACTCCCAGGACCTGCGGTCCGGAGCTGCGCCGCTTGGCGCGAAGCAGCAGCGCCAGGCAAAGCGCCTTGTTGAGCACGCGAGGAAATGGATGCGCGGGATCGATCGAAATCGGCGTCAGCAGCGGATCGACCTCACGCTGAAAGTAGCCGCGCGCGAACTCGAGAGCGTGCTCGCCGAGCTCATCCCAATCAAGCAGCCGGATGCCCTGCTTGCGCAGCTCCGGCAAGAGCTGCTTGTTCCAGCAGTGGTATTGCGCGGCCACAAACTTGTGAATCTCGGCAGTGAGGCCCGTGAGGGATTGGTCGGGGCGCAGGCCGTCATATCCGGGTTCGCGGTAGCCGTCTTCGATGCGCTGCATCAGCCCGGCTTGCCGAACCTCAACGTATTCGTCCAGATTCGACCCCGTGATGGCCAGAAATTTCACGCGCTCGAGCAACGGGTTACCGGGGTCTTCGGCCTCTTCGAGCACACGCCTGTTGAACTGCATCCAGGAGTGGTCGCGCCCGTTGAAAAGCTTGTTTTTTTGTGTACTTCTGGCCATTTTCCGGTCCAATTCGCTGTGTTGGCAGTCTATCGCTTTCGGGCGATTCCTGGCGTGGGGAGCCGCCTCCCGGTGGAACACATGTACGGAACTGATACAGGACGAGGCCCCTCCCGGACGTTAACCCCAGAAGAAAAGCAGCGGAAGCAGGCAGTCGGCGTTGTACCGCGGAAAGCCGGCTTTCGCACCAAAGCCATCCCCGCACTGCATTCGATACACTAGATTTAAGAACCGTGCTGCGTTCCCAACGCATCCATTTGTAGGATGAGTATTTTATGGCGGCCGCTTTCGCGGTTCTGGAGCCCGTTCTCAAGCCCATTCATATGCAAGGTCCAAATTGAAAAAGCAATCCAATCACAGTCCAATCCGATTTTGTGCCGCGGCCTGCCTTGCCGCAGCCCTCATATTAACGGGCTGTCCCTTGGGCCGCGTTGCGACCGCGCAGTCGTCGGCGATTCCGCCGCCGCCCGCGCCATCGCCGCCAACGTCGACGGATTATCAGGGCAGCGTGACCAAAGGCGCGGCGTCGGCGCAGGTCATCGATCTCTCCCTTGACGACGCAATCCAGCGCGGTTTGCAGTCCAACCTGGGAATTATTTTGAGCGGCACAAATACGGCCGGGGCCCGAGCCGCGCGCCTCAGCCAGTTGCAATCGCTGCTTCCGGGCATCGACTTCACAGCCAAGGAAGCCGCGCAGCAAACCGATCTGCCCGCTGAGGGCTTGCGCATCCCGGGCTTTCCCAAGATCATCGGGCCGTTCGGCTACACGGATGTTCGCGCGTCGCTCACCTGGTCGCTGGTCGATATTCAATCGCTTCGCGACTATCTCGCCGCCAGGCACAACTTCGCCGCCGCGCAGTTATCTGCCGCAGACGCGCGCGACATGGTGGTACTAACTGTCGGCAATGCTTACCTGCTTGTTCTCGCCGACCAGACAAACGTCAGCAGCGTTCAGGCGCAGGTGGCAACGGCAAAAGTTTCGCTCAACCAGGCCGTCGACAATCATCAAGCCGGCACAGCGCCGCTCCTCGACGAGTTGCGCGCCCGCGTGGATTATCAATCGCTCGAGCAGCAGTTGATCGCCGCGGAGGACTCGCTCGAAAAAGACAAGCTGGCCCTGGCGCGCACCATCGGTCTTCCATTGGCGCAGAGTTTTAATCTCACAGACACGGCGCCCTACGCGCCCTTTGACCAGCTCGACGCCAGCGCGCTCATCCAGCAGGCTAAAGCCAATCGCAAAGATCTGGCTTCCCTGGTGGAAGAAGTCGCAGCCGCATCTGACCAACGCAAAGCCGCAACAGCCGCCCGGTTTCCCACCGTCGAGACCGACGCCGACTACGGCGGCATCGGAACCACGCTGGCACACTCGCATGGCACCGTGGACGCCACAGCCTCGCTGAGCGTGCCTGTATTTAAGGAATTTGCTTTGCGCGGCCAGGTTGAGCAGGCGCAAGCAGAGCTCGACACCTCGAAGGCCCAGTTGAGCGACAAGAACGCACAGGTTGAAGCCGACGTGCGCGATGCGCTGCTAGACATTGTGTCTGCGCAAAAACAGGTCGAGGTCGCGCGCTCCAGTATGGACCTCGCCGGCGAAGCTCTCAAAGAGGCGCAGGAACGCTACGCAAATGGCGTCAGCGATAACCTTGCCGTCAGCCAGGCGCAGCAATCCGTCGCCCAAGCCGACAGCCAATATGTGGTCAGTCTTTACCGCGATAACGTGGCCAAGCTAAGCCTGGCTCGCGCGCTCGGCGACGGGCAGGACTACAAGAAATACTTAGGAGGGAAGTGAACGTGGCGGATCAAACCTCAGCACCAGCCCCAACACCTGAACCCAAACAGTCGGCTGCCGAGACTGAAATTGAGGCGCCGCGGTCCCGCCGCAGGGGTATCATCATTTTCGCCATCGTGGTGGTGGCGCTTGTCGCCCTCGGCATCTGGTGGCACTCAACGTTCAGCGAGGATACCGACGACGCGCAGGTCAACGGTCACCTCATCCAGGTAAGCGCGCGCGTCTCCGGACAGGTCCTGAAGGTGGATGTGGAAGAGAACCAGTTCGTGAAGGCGGGCGACAACATCGTCGAGCTCGACCCGAGCGACTACCAGGTTGCCGTCGAAAATGCTCAAGCTGCGTTGGCCAGCGCCCAGGCCAATGCTCTCTCAGCGCGCGTAAACGTTCCCATCATCACGGCAAATACGGGAAGCACTCTGAGTTCTGCGGGCCACGATGTCAGCGGCACGCAGGCAAGCGTTGCGCAGGCCGAAAAGCAACTGGAGGCGGCGCATGCCTTGGTTGTGCAGGCCGAGGCGAACAACACCAAGGCGCAGGCAGATCTGGAGCGCTACAGGCCGCTCGTCGCCAGGGACGTGATCAGCAAGCAGCAATTCGACGCCGCCGTTGCCGCCGCCGACTCCGCGAAAGCGCAGGTTGCCGATGCGCGCGCCAATGAGCAGGCCGCAGCCGACGGCGTCCGCGTCGCCCACGAGCGTGAGCTGCAGGCACAGGCCAGCCTCAAGTCTGCGGAAACGGGTCCCCAGCAAGTAGCAGCGCAGAATGCCAAGGCCAAGCAGGCAGATGCCCAGGTCCAGCAGGCTCAGGCGCAGCTCGATCAGGCCAAACTCAACCTCAGCTATTGCAAGATCGTCGCCCCAGCTGACGGCATCGTCACCCGCAAGAGCGTTGAGGTCGATCAGAACCTGGCCGTGGGCCAGAATCTCCTCACCTTGGTTTCGCTGCAAGACCTTTGGGTTACGGCGAATTTTAAGGAGACGCAGCTCAAGCACATGCAGGCCGGCCAGTCCGTCAAAATTCACGTCGACTCAACCGGCAAGGATTACAGCGGCCGCGTTACGCAAATCGGCGGAGCCACTGGCTCGGTCCTCTCGCTCTTCCCGCCTGAGAACGCCACCGGCAACTATGTGAAAGTCGTCCAGCGCCTTCCGGTGCGCATCGACTTCACCGATCGGGCCAATGAAGACCCGCACCATGAGCTCCGGCCGGGACTCTCCGTCGAGCCGAATGTGCGCGTGAAGTAACGTCGCTCATCGCGACCAATTACGCGGGAAAGTGCATGCTCTCCGGCGGTCCCAGATAGCTGGGTAGCAGCGGAACGTGGCTCACCACGATGCGCTCCAGCACGACTCCCGGATCGAACGCCCAGATCTCGAGCTGGTGGTTTCCCGGCTGCGCAATCGTCAGCGGCACCGTAACCCGCCGCACTCCGTCGCTCACCGCCTGCTCCCAATCCGTCTGGGAGTTGCGCTCGAGCTCGTCTACCACTGTCTTCGGGCCACCGTCGACTGACACCGCGAATCGCAGCCCGCGCCCCGGCACAAAATTTAGTGTAGGCGCTAGGGTGGCCTGCAATTGAAAATCGCCAGCGTCATACAGGTACATGCGATATTCAAGCGCCGCCTTCGAATCCGTGTTGCTCTCCACCGTCACCGGAAACACCGTCATCGCCGACTTCGTTGCGCCGTAGCCTGGCAACTCCTCCCAGTGCGTTTCGCCGTCGGCGGTGCGCGCGGAAGTATCCGCCGCTTCGATGGCGACGTAGCCATCGGCCTCGTAGAATCCACGCACTTCTTCTGGCATGATATTTATTTGCCGAGCGCCCAGCATGTACGTCCTTGGCCGTCCCTCACCCGCGCTCACCTTGATCGTTCCCTCAACGGCCGTATTCGCGGGCACTTTGCTCCATTCGACATGCAACGTCACCTTCTGCTCTGTTGCCCCGACTGTTCCACTGCTTTCGCTCGCCACAATCCAGGGCGCGCTCGTCTCAACCTTGTACTCCACGGGGCTTTTGCCGCGGTTGAATAGAGTCAGGGTTCGCGTTGGGTTTGAGAAGTACTAATCGTCCCCAGCGAAAATCCAAACCGCCCTCTCGCTCGCGTAAACGTCGCACCTTCCGCGCTCACGCCCAGCGATCCCGCCTCCGGAACCTGGATCCAGCTCACCGCGGGCAACACATTCGCCGGCGGATCGTTCCACGCCGTGTAACCGATGTGCGTCTGGTCCATCATGTGGTCCCACTTGCCGTCCAGCAGATTGTGGTTGTACTCGTCGCTCAGCGCCGCGTCTTTCGCAAACATCGCCCGCACTTCATCCGCCTCATCATTCGCCCGCGGATTCCCAACCTTCGCATCCGCCGCATTTCGTCCCGCCGCAATATACATCTCCGTCAAATTCGCGCACGCATCCACCGGATATTGAATCAGCTCAAAATAACTGGCCCGCTCATTCTCCGGCAGTTCCGCAGCCAGCTTGTCCACGCGTTCGGCCAGCGTGCGCCACTCCGCCTCCACGCGATCGGCCTCGTGATAATTCGCCAAACTGAATGTCGTCGCGTCGATCAGCTCCGGCTTCCGCCGCCCGTTGTACCGCGTGTAATCTTCCATTGCCGCGCCAATCTCGCCTGCGTGCTCCGGCCCGAAATCCCGCGTCGCCCACAACTTCGTAAATTCGTCCAGATGGTCTTTGTCCCAGCGCTCCGGCGTCCGCGCGTAATCCAGAAAGAACTCGATCGGAAACTCCATCGGCTTTCCGTCGCCCACATTTACCACCCAAAGCCGGTCCGCCCCGTACTTGAGCGCCAGGTTCATCTGCTCCTGAATTTCCGGAATCGGATTCGTGTTCAGCCACTTGTACGATCTTGGGGCCCCCACATAATCGAAGTGGTAGTAGATTCCCGCTCCGGCCGATCGCTTTCGCTCTTCCGCCGTCGGCAGCCGCCGCAAATCGCCCCAGTTGTCGTCGCTCCACAGCAGCGTCACATCGTCCGGCACTCGCATTCCCTTCTCGTAGTAGCCCTGCACCTCTTTGTAAAGCGCCCACACCTGCGGAACCTTCTCAAGATCCGGATTCACCGTCTGCTTCAAAATCTCTCGCTGGTCCGCGACAATCCGTTCCAGCAGTTCCGTATTCGCGCTGGCGCTCATCGGAGTGTCGCACTCGCCGCGCATCCCCAGCGTCACCACCTCTTCGTAATTTTTGTCCCGCTCCATCCCGCGCGCCAAAACTCGTCAATCTCTTTTTGGTTCGTCGAGTAGTCCCACGCCCCGTGCTTCCCCGCCGTCCACTCCTTCTCCGCGCGCATCATTGGCTCCTCGTGCGAGGTCCACATCACAATCCCGTACTCATCCGCCAGCTGCGCGTTCAGGGGATCGTCCGCCGCAAACGCGTTGTTCCACATCGCCGGCCACAGAAAAGTCGCTTTCAGCCGCAGCAGCAGTTCGAAAACTTTGGTGTAGAACTCGTGATTCATCCCGCCGAACTTCTCTTTCGTCCATCCTGAAAGCGCCGGCGCCTCATCGTTGAAAAAGATTCCGCGATATTTCACCGCCGGCGTCGCCTGCACATACCGTCCCGGCTGCACATACAAGCCGTCCGCGTGCGCAACCCGCACATCGGCCCACCAGTACCACGGCGAAACGCCTATCTGTTCTGACAGATCGTAGATTCCGTAAATTGTCCCGCGCTTATCCGCGCCGGCAATCACCAGCGCCCGCCGCACTCCCGGCATCGGGTGCTCCACCACCGTCGTCACCTCGGCTTCCCACTGCCCCGCAATCCCGCTCACATCTAATTTGTGTTTGCGAACCAGCGCATCAATCAGCGGGCTCTTCCCAATCGTCCCGATAATCACAACATCAACGCCGGTCGGAAATTTGTTAGGGAACCTCTGCGTAGGTGTGTGATTTTGCAGCGAAGACGCGACTTCAGATGATTTCTTGATTTTGAATCGGTTTCCTGTGGGAAAAGACGGGTTTGCTACTTGTCTTTTTGGTCTGTTGAAGCCGTTTTTCGGCCTCTACAGACACTACGCCCCTTGAGGGGCCAACCGGTTGCGGTGTTGGTACAGGTTCACCAGCGCGAAGGCCGCGCACAGCCATTCGTGATTCTTCTTCAGGCCTCGGTAGCGCACTTTGGTAAATCCGAAGACGCGCTTCAGGATGCGAAATGGATGTTCTACCTTGGCTCTTACTCGGGCTTTGGTCGTGTTCTTGCGCCTGGCTTGCTCATCGACGTAGTTCTTGTATCTGGTCCGGCGGCAAGTCATGTCTTGCGCCTTTGGCGCGGCTGCGCGGATGGCTTCGCCTTGCCCCTGATACGCGCCGTCGCCCCATACTTTGCGTTCCTCGCCGTGCAATAAGTCGGGCAGCATATGTTTGTCGGCAACGCTGGCCGCTGAAGTTATCACCGAATGCACCACCGTCTCCTTGCTATCCACGCCGATGTGCGCCTTGGCTCCGAAGTACCATTGCTTGCCTTTTTGGGTCTGATGCATCTCGGGGTCGCGTTTGCCGCTCGAGTTCTTCGTCGAACTAGGCGCGTGAATAATCGTCGCATCCACGATGGTGCCGGTCGTGATACGGATACCCTTGCTTTCCAGGTAGAGGTTCACCGTATCCAGCATCTGACCGCATAGATCGTGCTCTTCGAGCAAGTGGCGGAAGCGAAGGATCGTGGTTTCATCCGGCGCCGCGGCTACGCCCAGATCCACTCCGGCAAACCGCCGCAGCACCGGCGACTCATAGAAGGCCTCTTCCATGCCCGGGTCAGACAAGCCGAACCACTGTTGCAGAAAGTAAGTCCGCAGCATGATCGACAGCCCAACCGGTTGCCGGCCGTTGCCTGCTGGGGTAGTGAGGCTCAACCAGCGCCAACAGCCCAGACCACGGAACCACTCGGTTCATCTGGTCCAGAAACAGTTCCCGCTTGCTCTTGCGGCCATGCTTCTCAAAACTCGCCTGCGATGCCAGTGTCTGCTGAAAACGCGCCATTCGCCTCATACTTATAGTTTATTCGGATTCGTCGCGGCTTGCAGACTTGTGCAGAGGTTCCTTAGCGAGGATATGCAGGAGGCACAGGCAGGATGATTCAGGTGCCGGAGGTGCCATGAGTTCTCATCTCACAAAGGCGATTCGTCCATGGCGAAAGCAAAGCGGACGGGATCGATCTCAAGGATCGCACGGCACCAAGAGCATCTGCAACTGAACCTATTCACTTGGAGATTTTTCGTCCGGCTCTTTCTCAACCGGCGGATACCTCCAGCGCGATGGCACGAGGGAAGAGGATGTTGTTCTCAAGATGGATGTGATGATGGAGGTCCTGCTCGAATTCCCTCAAACCGTCATAGAACGCGTGAAAGGTAGGGCAAGCATCCTCTGGGGTGGTGAAATTCCCGCTCAGGCGACGAATTTCAGAAGTCAGGGCGCCCGCAGCATCGTGTTCCTGCGTCATCATCGCGATCGGATTCGCAACCGTGCCAAAGCAACTACGGGGCCTCGGCGTTCCAATGGAAATGGAACGCTCTAAGCCAGCGATGTAGGGAAACAGGACGGTCTCTTCCTCGGCAAGATGATGGGTGAGCTCCTCATCCAATTGCATGAGCGTGTTGGCGATCGCTGGCAACTCCGGCTTGCTGGAGCCGTGACGATTCACGACCTTCTGAGCCAGCTGGGCCAGCCGCGGCAGTTCGCGTTTCACGGATGCATGATGTTTGGCTACGATGTACGAGCTCAAGTTCTCCAACGATTTCTCGGTCCAATTTTCGACCTCAATCCCGGGCTTCTTCTCCGCCGCTTCCAATGCAGCAAGAACCGAATCAATTTCCAGGTTCCCGGCAGCGCATGCCTCTGCCAGGGGCTTGCGGCCCCCGCAACAGTAGTCGATTCCAAATTGTTCAAAGACGCGTATTGCAGTCGGTTGTTCCAGTGCGATTTCGCGGACAGTTTGTGTGGTTGCGGCCATTTCGATCTCCTTGAACCCCAACATACAGAGATTGCAATGTCCGCCACAGCGACTTTGGTCACTCGAAGGCTCAATATGCGCAAGAATTGTTGGAGGCTTCGGTGTGACCAAAGTCGCTGAGATCTCCGTTCTGTTCGCCTAAGCTTACGCTCAGACTGAAGGTCAACTCGATATGGGCACCGCAACCATCCCGTCAATCCACAAGCAGGAAGAGAAAAAGAAATTTGTCCGCAGGTCCAGCTCCGATGGTTCGCAAAGGATCAGGCGAATCGTTCAGTGGTTGTTCGTCGCTCTGAATGGCTGGCTGGGGATCCAATTCCTTCTCTGGGTTCGCTTTTGCGAGCGCGGAGCACGGGTTAAGCGTGCCACGACCCGCGGGAGCCGAGGGCTGGCTGCCCATCGCGGGCTTGATGAATACGAAATATTTCCTGCACACGGGACGCGCGCCTGCAATCCAGCCCGCGGCCATGGTCCTGTTTATCGCCTTTATGCTGATGAGCCTGCTGCTCAAGAAAGCCTTCTGTTCCTGGCTTTGCCCCGTTGGAACGCTGTCGGAGCATCTATGGAAGCTTCGAAGACGCGTATTCGGCCGGAATCTGCATCCACCAAAATGGTTGGATATCCCATTACGAGGGCTGAAGTACCTGCTTCTTGGCTTCTTTGTCTTCGTGATCGGCGCCATGTCCGCCGAGGCAATCCACGATTTCATGTCCACACCCTACGGTCTGGTCGCCGATGTCAAGATGCTGAATTTCTTCCGCGATATCGGGCAAACAGCGGCAATCGTCATCGGTTTGTTGGTGCTGCTCTCTATGCTGATCCAGAACTTCTGGTGCCGGTATCTCTGTTCCTACGGAGCGCTGCTGGGAACCACATCGCTTCTCAGTCCGGTAAAGATCCGCCGCGACGTCGAGGCGTGCATCGATTGCGGGAAACGCGCGCGAGCCTGTCCTTCCGGCGTGGCCGTTGATCAACTCGTACAAATCCGATCCGTTGAATGCACGGCGTGCATGGCGAGTGTGACCGCGTGCCCGGTCGAGAGCGCTCTGCAATTCTCGTTGGTACCGAGAAAGCCAGCAATACCGGCGGAGAGATGGCGTCGTCGTGCGCTCTCACCCATTGCCGTTGCAGCAGTTCTAGCTTGCGTCTTCCTGGGCCTGGTCGTGGCGGCGAAGGCTACTGGGCATTGGCAGACGAATCTACCCCGCGACGGGTATATGGATCTGGTTTCCCATGCAAGAGAGGCCAGTCACCCCGGCATGTAAAGAGCCAAACGAACGAAAAGTGGACTGCGCAAGAAACTGCCGACGGGCTCGCGGAACCAGTTGGCATGACGTCGATGCCGCAGAGAGCTACTTCCGTCGGAAACGAAACTCGGTTCCGATGGCCGCGATGGCGCGGTTGTCCAGTATTTGGTTTGCCCGAGCAAAGACTATCTTTTCTTCTACTTCGATATGGGCCGAATACAACTGCTTGAGACGCGCGGTTTCGGAGAACAACAGCCGTGTATCCTCCGCGCTTAAACTGCCTGATTCAATCCAGACTGTGTACAGCCGCTCGACCGAACGGTGCAGAACGTTCGCCTCGTGATGATCATCTTCAAGCCGGTCGATCTCCTCGAAGGATTTTGCATCGGACTTGCGCAATCGTGGAAAGAGCGATTCTTCCTCATCCGCTGTGTGGCGTTGTCCGCCAGTTCGGAAGTACTGCAGCGCAGACTTGACCGCATCGCGTTCCTCGCCGGTAAGACTTCTGCCTTGTGCGCGATCAACCACAACGCAAAGAATGCCGAGGAAGCTCTCTATCCGTCGGTGGCAGTCCTTCAACATGCCAATTGGATCATCGAAACCGCTGTCGGGCTTTGCGCCAATCTGAATTGCCATGGTGTTCCCCTTGACTTCTTCCGTTCTGTTCATTGTCGCCCATTCGACGGCGATTGCGGCTCTCACGCACCGTGAAGAACATGGAGCGTTGTTGCTGTTTTCAGCTGCGGTGCCGGCGGCGCGTAGCCCTTTGGAACATAAGAGCAGCATGTCTCTTCAGCGTGCGGGTTTCCCGTCAGAGCATACGTGCGGGCACGCGATCCCCCGCAGATTTCTTTGAACTCGCAAGAGCCGCACTTTCCCTCGAGCCTTGATGTGTCGCGCAAATCGCGGAACAGGGGCGAGTCGCAATAGATCGTGGCCAATTTCCGATCGCGGATACTGCCAGCAGAGAGAGGAAGGAAACCGCTTGGGAACACTTCCCCTTTGTGCGAGATGAAGGCAAATCGCTTCCCGTCGTTGAGACCGCGCGGTGCGCGTCCAATTGTGTCAACGGCTCTCTCGTGCTGTGAGACGACGTCGATTCCCAACTTGCGTTCAGCGACCGCTGCTGCAAAAGATAGCGCCTGTAGTGTTGCGCCTCGGTCGTTTTGATGTCGAAGCTCGCGGTCTTGGACAGGCTGAGACCTTCGCAAAGACCATTCGAACTCCTCCGCACTCAGAAGGTCGTTCAATTTGACACGGCCTATGGGAACCAGGAAGAAGGCGCTCCAGAGAGCGATATTGAGGCTCTCCATGAGCGCAACGATAGCGTCGACTTCGCCGGTATTTCTGCGGCTGAAGGTGGTGTTAGTCTGGACGGGCAAACCGATCTCATTGGCCCAACGAACGGCATCGAGCGTTCTCGCGAACGATCCGCTCATGCCTCGAAATGCATCGTGGGTTTGCGCGCTTGCGCCATCCATATTGACTGCCAGCCTGGCGAGCCCAGCTTCTTTGAGCCATACAACAGTCTCTCGGGTCAGCAACGGCGTAGCGCTCGGCGTCAGAGAAACTCTGACTCCGACTGAGCGGGCATGAGCAATCAATTCAAAAAGATCAGACCGTTTAATCGGGTCGCCACCCGTCAGCACAAAGACCGGAACCTTTAAGTCCGCGATCTGGTCGATCAGATGTTTGCCTTCATCCGTGCTCAGTTCCACGGGTCTGCGGCCCGGCTGGGCGGATGCGCGGCAGTGCACACAGGCGAGGTCGCATGCCTGGGTCACTTCCCAAATGGCGATGAAGGGACGTTCGTTGAAGTCGGTCGTGTTGACTTGTTGATTCATGAACCAGCCTGGTTCATGAATCAATAAGACAGCCGCACGCCGGCTTAACGCAGTGACCAAAGTCCCAGGCTGCTAGAATTTCCGAGTGACTGCTGAACGCACCGATCTTGCGACGACCCTCGGGAAAACCGCACTCTTGTCGAGCCTCACGCCGACAGAACTGAAAACACTCGCTGCGCGAACAGTTCGCAAGCTATTCAGTGCGGGAGAGTTACTCTTCTCAGAGGGCGAGCCTTGCAACGGCTTGCACATCATTGCACAAGGGAAAGTTCGCATCTTCAAGACGTCTGTGAGCGGTCGCGAGCAGGTTCTTGCTGTGAATGTTCCAGGCGAGTCTGTCGCGGAATTGCCGGTCTTCGATGGTGGGCCATTTCCCGCGTCTGCTGCGGCGATCGAGGATGCAGAAATTGCGTTCATTTCGCGCCGCGATTTTCAGGCGTACTGCATGGAACATCCGGAAGTCGCGCTCAAGGTGCTTCAGGTCGTAGGAGCGCGGTTGCGACGACTAGTGGGTATCATCGAGGAATTGTCGTTCACGACAATCCGCCAGCGACTCATATCGGCACTACTCAAACTAGCGCAAAACGAGGGCAAGCAGAACTCTCTCGGAATTGAGTTTCAACTGCCGGCGACCCATCAGGAACTCGCCAATCAGCTTGGAACGGTGCGCGAACTGGTCTCCCGCAATCTCATGCGCCTGCAGGCAGAAGGACTACTGGACGTAGACGCGCGGCAGATCGTCGTTAAGGATCTGGCCGGTCTAAAAGCACTTATTGAGACATCTACATAGATCTTTTCGGCTCCGAGTGACATAAGTTACTGCTCCACTCTTCCTTGACCGCTACGGTTGTAAGTGGAGAGTGCTTATGTGTACCGCAGCTCAGTCTATTCGCGAAATCGTAACCAGGCAACCGTCCGCAGCCAAAATCTTCCATCGATTCGACATCGACCTCTGTTCGCGCGCCGACGAATCGCTCAAACAGGCATGCGCGGAGCTGCAGCTCTCGGTCGACCAGGTAATCGAAAAACTTTCCGACGCCGCAGCAAATGAACCTGGGGCCGAGCCCGCAGATCTCGCGAGCTATTCCATGAGCCGCCTGATCCAGCACATCGTTCGCACCCATCATCGGTACGTTCGTTGCGAGTTGCCGCGGTTGGTTGAGATGGCGCACAAACTCACCGGCAAACATGGAGCTCGTGCACCCGAGTTAAAGGAGGTCGAGACCTTGCTGGACGCGCTTCACGCCGAAATGTTCGCTCACCTTCAGAAAGAAGAACAGGTTTTGTTCCCTTTCATTGCGCAAATGGAAGAAGAGACCGCCGGGTTCGCTTCATCGGCACTCGCCTGCTTCCAGACGGTCGCCCAACCGGTGTCCATGATGGTCCGGGAACACGAATCGGCCGAAGGTCTCGTGGCCGAAATGCGCAGACTGACGAACGAATTCAAGACGTCCGCCTGGGCATGCCCCACGCACGTCGCGCTCTACGCCGGGCTCAATCAGTTCGAGCGCGATCTCAGGAAACATGTGCATCTTGAAAATGACATTCTGGTTCCGCGCGCAATCGAAATGGAATTCGCGTCGAATCAACGGAGGTAAATATGGCTGCCATCGCACAGGTCAACAAGGCGCCTCTGCCGGACTCAACCGATTCCATGCAAGCCATCGTTGCTCGCGAGCGAATGAAGAGCCTGATGTTGCGGGCATGGATTCTGACCGGCATTTTCTTCATGGCGTTGCCGGGTACACTGCTCGGCTTTTCAAACCTGATGGCGATCAGCACGCATCATGGACTTGGCGCTCTTCCTGCTGCCTGGATTCAGGGTCACGGACATGCGCAGGTATTCGGCTGGATCGGCAGCTTCATTCTCGGAATCGGATTCTATTCGCTGCCATCGCATGGGCGGTCGGTGGTCAGGATTCCGCTGACATGCTTCGTTCTGTGGACCTCGGGCGTTGCGATGCGATGGACAGCAAGCATTTACGACTGGCATTGGCGCTTGGCGTTCCCGATCTCTGCCGGATTTGAATTGATCGCAGTTGTTTTGTTCATCGCTGCCGCCTCACAGCATAAGCTGCCAGAGCGGGCGCAGAGTAAGCGTGCAAAGCCGCGAATGGAGTTGTGGATGGTCTCCGTGCTGATGGGAACCGCTGGGCTCGCGGCTTTGGTCATCTTCAACTTTGTTGAATGCGTACGCTTGGCAGTTAGTGGACCGCTTCTCGCCTTTCCGCACGCTCTCGACCAGAAGTACCTGGTATTACTTGCCTGGGGATTCCTCGTGCCAGTGGTCTGGGGATTTTCCGCGCGTTGGCTGCCTACCTTCCTCGCGATTGTCCAGCCGAACGCGCCATTATTTTGCACCGCTTTGTTCCTGGACCTGATGGGCGTTCTTTTTGGCGTCTCCGGTTGGACCATCGCGGCGACGATTTTGCTCACCTCAGCCTCAGTTGCAATCGGGCTCGCATTGCATCTGACACAGCATCCTCACGGAGCCGCAAAGGTCCAGGGAATTCATCGCAGCTTTCCGTCGTTCATTCGGCTTGCCTACGCATGGCTGGTGATCGCCGGCTCAATGAGTGTCTGGGCTGCTCTTGCCGACCAACATGGAGGCATCTGGGGCGCTTCTCGCCACGCTCTTACAGTCGGATTCGTCGCCACCATGGTCTTTGCCATAGGGCCTCGCATCCTTCCGCATTTTGCCGGCATCTACTCGATTTTCAGTAAGCGCTTCATGTTTCTCAGCCTGCTCCTACTGCAGACCGGCTGCACCCTCCGCGTCTGCTCCGAGCCGCTTGCTTACGAAGGCATCCTGTCCGTCGCGTGGAAGACGCTTCCGGTTTCTGGAGTGCTGGAGTTGAGCGGCGTACTGGTGTTCGCCGTCAATATCGCGCTTACTTTTCTACTGGGGCGGTCCGCATTTGCGGCGAACAGTCCAACCCAGCGCTCTCTTGCATGACGAGAGTCAAGGACAGTAGAGCAATCTCGCACTCCCGAGTGCACCTCAATTCTCAGTCATTCGTCATGCTCCAGAACCCCACTCCCAACCACGGGCGCGGTTCCAGCAGGATTGTGCCTCTGCCACAGTGGATAGGGAACCCCCGCAAGCCGATTGATCGCGAGAGCTTGCACCGTAAGCAGGATTACCGCGACTTCAATGATGACGAGTTCTTTCGGCTGAGAGATGATGCCGAGCGAAACGATGAGGGTCGTGGCTCCCGCCGGCGGATGGCTTACCCGGAACATCGCCATGAGCGCACCGGTAGCTGACAGCGAGAGCGCAGCGGCCAGGACTCTGGCGCCATGAACGCCGGGGTGCATACCGAAAGGCGGGCTGGAAGCTACGGTAAGCGCGAATGCGCCATAACCGCAGATGAGTCCGATTGCGTGGCCGAAGATAGTATTACGCGGGCTCGAGGCCTCCGCCAGGAGAGAAAAAAAGAAGAGATACGCAGTTGGGCCGAGCGACGGAAAGACAAAGGGGCTGCCCGTAAGAAGTGCCAGCAACGCGAGCAGTCCGATGGTGATAAAGCCGTTGATGCATACATAGATCGCCTACACGACGCGCGTGATTCTGGCATTCTGGTTTGGCCCACCAACGGCAGTTAAGGTTGGCGCATGCCGGGTCGCCGGGCGATGAGCGCGCATGAAGAGAAGGAGATATTTGAGAGCGTGCGCACCTCGGCCGAGAGGATCATCCACGGCAAGGGCGTCACCAACTACGCGATAGGCTTGGCCGAGGCTGCGATTCTGGAAGCCATCCTTTGGAATGAGGGCCGAGTGCTGCCCGTCAGCTCCCTGTTGACGGAGTATCGGGATATTAGCGAAGTATGTCTCTCCATACCGTCTATTGTGGGCCGCAGAGGGGTAGAAGGATTGTTGCCAGTGCCGATGAATCCGGAGGAGGAGGCCGGTCTGCGTTCCAGCGCCGAGACCGTCCAGCGGGTGGTGCGAGCTCTGGGCTTCTAGGAACTTGTTGAAATAGGTACACGGTGTGCGGCGTTGCACCAGTTCTGTTCGTCTAACAGACATGCGTGGAGACGAGCGGATTCAGGATGGGAT
>Ga0207933_1000079_pt1 | contig 95138 bp, 80 predicted proteins | sample NGESurdeep092012_4_FD_184488 | JGI IMG/M metagenome (GOLD analysis project Ga0207933, IMG submission 184488) | Arctic peat soil microbial communities from Barrow, Alaska - NGEE Surface sample F53-3 deep-092012 (SPAdes) | ecosystem: Environmental > Terrestrial > Soil > Wetlands > Peat ... | reverse complement strand
GAATCGGTAATCGTTCCGGTAATTGTCCCGTTGGCGGCCTGCGAGAAAGCGGCCACGGGAATCGACAGCAAACAAAGCGTAAGAGCCAGTATGCGCATGCTTCCCCCTGATTTATTTCGACAGCCAGTGTTGCTGTGAGAATGAAATCCGATATATGACGAGAGCGCGCGCCTGCGGGCGCTCTTTACGAACCAACGCCGTGGAATCCCTGTCGGCCTAAAATTTTATAACAGCGATCTGGCGATGTCAAAAGGTTTTTGCCGCCTGTGTCGTTAGTATGTGAGTTGTCCGGTCGAGTTAACACGTGACCTGTCCGCAAGAGCGGGGGCGGGTAACGCTGGCTTGTCAGGGGATAAGTAGAGGCACGTCCCATGCTCCAGGGCCAAGCGACCGGGGAAGCCATTTCTTCGTCACGATGAGGGAAGCAGAGAAGGTGGACAAGAACAGTCACGCAGGTGGGCTACCGCTTTGATTCCAAAGGTCTGGCTGGGAGGCAGGGATTCGAACCCCGATACGCAGATCCAGAATCTGCAGTCCTACCGTTGGACGACCTCCCAGCAAGGAGGCACCGCGCATGCGGCGAAATCGACGCGAATGCGCCGAAATTCAGTATACAACGAGCCTTCTTACAGCTTGCGTCCGGTGATGGCGTAATCCAGTCCGCCGAAAAAACGCTCTCTGAACCCAGCGGGCAATCCGGCCAGCTCCGGAATGGACTCGATTGCGGGCGACAGCTGGCGGACTTCGATAAATCCCAGCCCTGCTTCCTCCATGTAAAACTCCAGCAGAGGATGTGGCACCGGACGCGTGTGCGTAGGGTCCAGATAAAAGTATGTCGCGAATATCGCGAGACAAGCCGGATTCGGGGTTTCGATTGCCAGCACGCCGCCGCGCCGCAGACTAGCCGCGCAAAGGCGAATCATCTCCGGCAGCCTTGCCGGATCCAGATGCTCGACGATCTGCGACGCGAAGATGCCATCGAATTCACCGTTCGTGTCCGCACCGAGATAAACGAACAAATCGGCAACGTCCGCGTTGAGCCCTTTGCCGCGGCATTGAGCGACGGATTCTTCGCCCAGATCGATCCCCCGCGCCGGGATGCCCATCTCGCGCATCAGATCGAGGAATTCTCCCCTGCCGCAACCGATATCGAGCACATTGCGGCAATTCGCGAAGTAAGGCCGATAGACCTCCTCACTGTGCCGGACGTGCTCTTCGGGACCGCGAAAACGGTATGCAAAACGGGTGTAGTCGAACTCCGGAGCCAACGCCGGGGCCGGTTGGGTCGCCACCGTCGTTTGGATTGCGGGCGCCGCAGCCGCCGTCTGCTGCCGCAAGCGGATGATGCGCAGTTCGTCGTGAATCAACTGGCCAAACTCGGCGCGAACCTTTTCGAAATCCGCAAAAAGCCGTTTCTGAATGTCCGCCGTCGTGCGGTCGAGCGCGCCCAGATAGTCGGCGTGCTGCGCCTTCACGATCTCGCGGAAGTTGGATTCGATCAGCGTGACACGGTGCTGGAACGCGCCCTGTAAATCGGCCGTATTGCGCAGGAACTGAATTTCATTGTTCGAGACCCGGCTATCCCAGGCGGCCCGCAGTTCCTCCCAGCGATGGCGCATGTCCTTGAGTTCGTGCACGTCCGCCAGTGCCCGATTATGTTCGTTCAGCGCTTCGATGGTTGCTTCGAGCGCCGAGACCACTTCACGATTGAATGCGATCTGATCGCGCACGAACCACTGCAGCGCTCGGGCCACCATCTTTTTTACCCGCTGAATCAGGCCATTGAGCAGCCCGCCCGCACGCGGATTGACGCTGCCGATCGCCGCAATCTTCGCCTGCGCGGCATCGCGCGCGTGCACCAGCGGCATCAGATCGGCGACTGCGGGTCCGGACGCGCCGTTTTTATCCGGATAGCGCGCGCGCACGCGCTCCCGCACGGCTTGGATAATGGCGCTCAGTTCGGCGACTTTCGCGGAATCTCCGCCCGCTTCAGAGGCCACGCGGCTCCGTTCGCATAAACGAAGCCACCATCCGCGAACTCAAGCCGCCCCGCGACGCGAACTCGCCCGTTACCGTGGCGCTCACGGGCTGGCAGGCCTTTACAATATCGCGCAGAAAGCAGTTCACCACATTCTCCTGGAAAATCCCCAGATCGCGATAAACCAGCGTGTACATTTTGAGCGATTTCAGTTCCAGGCACAGCCGGTCCGGCACATATCGGATTTTGATGATCCCGAAATCGGGGAGGCCGGTTTTCGGGCACACCGAAGTGAACTCCGGAATCGCAATCTCGATTTCGTAGCCTGGAAACTGGTTGGGCCAGGTTTCGATCTCAGGAAAAGGCCCGTCGATACCCGCGCTTGCGTGCTGGTCCGTATATTCCGCGCTCATTGGCAAAGTTCCCGGGAGAGTAATTCAAGAAAGAGCCCGACGTCGGTCACCACTCCGACCGCCTGTCCCGTGCCCCGGTCGCTCACTTTGGTCGCCACCGCGGGATTGATATCCACGCACACGATCTTGACCCAGCTCGGCAGCATGTTGCCTGTCGCAATCGAATGCAGCATCGAGCCCAGGCATATCACGAGGCCGGCCGGCTTCAATGCGGAGGCGTAGGCGTCCTGCGCGGCGTTCATGTCGGTAATGGTTTCCGGCAGCGGGCCGTCGTCTCGCAAACTCCCCGCCAGCACGAACGGTATGTTATTTTTCACGCATTCGTACATCACGCCGGATCTCAGCCGCCCGCTGTCCACCGCGCCTTTGATCCCGCCCGCGTGATAGATCGCGTTGATGGCGCGCATGTGGTTGCGGTGGCCGTGCTCGGCCTGGCGCCCGTCTTCGAGCCGAATGCCGAGCGACGTCCCGAACAGGGACGATTCGATGTCATGCACGCCGAGCGCGTTGCCGCTGAGCACGGCGTCGATCCAGTGGCCGCGGATAAGCCTCGACAGCCCGGCCGCCCCTCCGGTGTGAATCACTACGGGGCCGGCGACGGCCACGATGGTCTTGCCCAGTTCTTTCGTTTGCCGCGCAAGCGCCGCCGTTTGCCGCACGGCGGTTTCCACCTGGCGCTCGGACGAAATCTCGTTCGACATGAACGCGAATGCCAGCCGGTCCCGCTCTTTCGATTCCGGAGCGACCCGGATGCCGCGCGTGCCCACCACTACCCTGTCGCCCGCCTTGAGATCGCGCAGGCGGCGGCAATATGCTTCCGGGCTTCCACTCTCCGCTCCCGCCGCGGTATCTGTCACGACAATCATGGCGTCCATGCGCTGGTTTCGCACCTCGACGAATTCGCCGCCGATGCGAACGAACGTCCGGTGATTACTGGTCGAGTAGAAATCTTCCGGCGCGCAGCGATCGCGTTCCACCAGCCCCAGCGCGGCGTCGCCGCTTTCGGCGGGCGAGCACCCTACGGCCAGCAACTGCCCGAGCAGGTGGTCCATCTGCCGGCGGGTGGGCGCTTCCACGCGCAGACGGAGATACGACGGCTCGCCATTGGTGCGGCCTATACGGAACTGCTCCACTTCAAACCGGCCGCTCGATTCCACCACCTTGTCGAAGATCTGCTCCATGATGTGCGAATCGATCAGGTGGCCCTCGGCCTCGACGACTTCCTCAAATGGCATGAAACTACCAGTCTACTTTGTCGTTGCGCGCCGCGGGTGCCGCGGCATCCACCGTCCGCCCCGGCGCCGAAACGCGGAAAACACTCGAAAACCGGCCTTTTGGCCTGTTTTTTGCTTTACATCGTTTACGGCGTTCCGTATGATTGTAACGAATCGCGCGCCGGGGCATGCATCGCAACCCTTTAAATACAGGGTATCCGTGCATGTCATCGGTTCGCGCAACAGTAAAAAACAGGAGGTTTATGGCCACTCAGAGAATGACGCAAACCCAGTTGGTCCGGGGGTTGGCGGAAGCAGGCGAAGTCACGAATAAGCAATCGCGCTTGATTCTGGAGCACCTCTCCAGTCTGGCGGTCAGCGAAGTCCGGAAGAACGGGGTGTTCGTGCTGCCGGGTATCGGCAGACTTGTCCGCGTGGATCGAAAGGCTCGACTGGGCCGTAATCCCGCAACCGGTGAGTCGATCAAGATCCCGGCCAAGAAGGTGGTCAAGTTCCGCGTCGCCAAGGCCGCGAAGGACGCGATCGTTCCGCCAAAAGTAAAAAAAGCCTGACCGGCCGGAGGTAAAAATGGAAACCCCGCAAACGCCGGATCGGCTGTTGCGGGGTTTGTTTTTAGTTGACTGGAACTCTTTAGAAGCCGTGCCGCCCGACTTGCTGGCAGCGATTTGAAGCTTACGCCTGCTTCTTGGTTTCTACCGGGGGCTCTTCATCTGTCTTGAGTGCCTGCTTGAAGTTCTTAATGCCTTCACCCAAGCCCTTCGCCACTTCCGGAATCTTTTTGCCGCCGAAGAGCAGCACCGCGACTCCCAGTACTACGAGGAGCTCCGTTCCGGAAAGGCCGGCAAGACCAGCAGTCTGAAAGCTTTGCGCAAACATTTAACGGCCACCTTTCAACTTCTATTGTAGGCCGGGTGCACGGCAGCGTCAACCGGCCCCGAAACCGGTGCTCAATGGCCCGAGACTTTGCGGCCCAGCCAGATCAGCAAAACCAGCGCGAAAACCGCGCAACTCCCGAGCATCGCGGCCAGGGGGATCACCTTCAACCCGCCCTCCACCGCCAGATGTCCCAAAGCGAACGGCGCCAGGATCCCGCCCATGAGCGCGAACGTGAAAATTCCGTTGAAATAGCCCGGATGGTAATAGGTAAAACGGCTGGCGATGCGTTCCGCCACCAGAGGATAGATAGCCGAAAACCCCACGCCTGTCAGCAGCAGACCCGCAATCGCGCCGAAGCGGCTTCCAGCCGCCAGCAGCGCCGCGCATCCGAAAAGCGCACAGAATGCGCTGCCCCCCAGAAGCCTCCAGTGGCGCACCGCCCGCAGCAGTTTCGACACGGCAATCCGCCCGCCCATCAGGGCCAGCCAGTAAAGCGCCAGCAGGGAAACCGCGGTCGCCGGACTCAGGCCCAGGCGGTCGATCAGGTATACCGGGAGCCAGCCGGCCAGAGACCATTCGTTGGCGAACTGAAAAAAAAGCAGCAGAGCAAAGAAAATCGCCAGAGGGCTGCGCAGATCCTGCATGGATTGTGCCAGCGAAATTCCAGGCACCTCGCGCCGCTGGATACGGAGGCGGGCCAGCGAAATGCCGGCCGCCGCCGGGAGTAACGCCGTGATCGCCAGCAGGCGCGTGGCTCCGCGATCCCCGAAAGACTGCGCCATCAGCAGCGCAGCGAGAACGCTGCCGGCTCCGAAAAAGATTCCGCCGGTTAACGTAATGGTCGCCGGATTGGAGTCGTAGCACGGGGTCACGGCTTCGAGCACCGCGCAATTCATGATCCCCGCCGCCGCGCCCGTCACAAACAGCGCCAGAGTCTGATACCAGACCTGCGCCGGAGGGGCCGCGATCGACAGCATCAGCACCGCGGCCGTGGCCGCGGCGTATCCTCCGGACATCAGCCGCCCCAGCGGAAATTTCGGGGCCAGACGCAGGGCGCACCAGCCGCCGCTCATGATGCCCACCCCAAGCGCCAGAAAATAATTGCCGGCAGTGCCAAAATCGGGGTGAATGTGGTACCCCCACAGCGGCAGCAAGCCGCCCGGCAGCGCGAGGAGAAAGCCCGACACCACCAGCCCGCAGAGAATCTGCCACGCCTGGGCCACGGGTTGCCGGCCGAACGGGTGCGGGGGCGATTGGATGGACTCTTCGAGAGCCCTCGTTCTCCGCTTTGCGGTAGACGGGGTCACCCTGGAATTCTACAACAGTGGCAAGGCGCAAAGAAGCAGCGCGGTAGAATGCTGAGGGCGCCGGAGGGCTGCAGATGAAAAGGTTGCTCTCATGAAAATTCCGCTGACACCGTTGCGATGCCTGCATCGCGCGATCGATCTTTACGGCAGCAAGACTGGCGTGGTCTGTGGTGAAAGGCGGTTTACTTACGCGGCGTTCGGCAAGCGCTGCGAAAAACTGGCGTCGGCGCTCCAGCAGGCCGGGATCCGGCAGGACGACCGCGTCGGTTTTCTGAGCCTCAATACGCACCACCTGCTGGAAGGATATTTCGGCGTTCCGCAGGCGAGGGCCATGCTCATGCCTCTCAATGTGCGTCTCACCCCCCCCGAACTGGGTGAAATCCTGCGGCATTCCGAACCGCGGATTCTGTTTCACGAGAGCGCCTTTGCGCCCCTGATCGAGCAGCTGCGCAAAGCGTGGCCGGAGATGCGCACCATCGATCTCGACACCGAATACGAAGACTTTCTGCTCACGGGAACGCCCGTGCGCGCGGATATCATGACCTTCGACGAAGACTCCATCGCCGAACTCTTCTACACCAGCGGCAGCACGGGAACGCCAAAGGGCGTAATGCTCTCGCACAGGACCGTCTACATGCACGCCATGGCGGTCGCCGGCGTCTTCAATCACGACGATAACGGCGTCGAACTGCACACCATTCCGCTGTTCCATGCCAACGGCTGGGGACGCGCCCAGACTTCCACCATGATGGGGCTCAAGCAGGTGATGCTGCGCCGGTTCGATCCCGCCACCGTCTGCCGTTTGATTCAGGATGAAGGCACCACCACCATGTCGATCGTTCCCACCATGGCCGGCGCGCTGCTCATGTTTCACGAACTTTCGAACTACAATCTGTCGAGCCTGAAGCAGATTCACATCGGGGGCGCGGCGGCTTCGCCCGAACTGATCGAGCGCATGGAGGCCGCATTTCACTGCGAGGTGCTCGCGGGCTATGGCCTCACGGAGACCAGCCCGGTCGCTTCCAGTGCGCGTAAAAAAGGCACGGTAGTCTTTGCCGATGAGCAGGACCGTTATCGCCACCAGGCCATGGCGGGCTGGCCGCTGCCGGGCACCGAACTGCGCGTTGTCGATGCCGCGATGCACGATGTTCCGCGCGACATGGCAACCATCGGCGAGGTGGTGATTCGCGGAGACAACGTCATGGATGGCTATTTCCGCGATCCCGAAGCCACACGGGCCGTGATGAGCGGTGCATGGTTTCACAGCGGCGATATGGCCGTATGGGACAGCGAAACATGGGTGCACATCGTCGACCGGAAGAAGGACATTATTATCAGCGGCGGGGAGAACATCTCCTCCATCGAGGTTGAGAACGCGCTCGCGGCCGACCCCGCGGTTGCCGAGGTTGCCGTCGTCGGCGCGCCCGATCCCGTCTGGGGCGAGATACCGGTGGCCTTCATTGTCTTCAAACCCGGTATGTCCCGCACAGACGAGGAACTCTCCGCATTCGCGGGGCAGCGTCTGGCGAAGTTCAAGCTCCCGAAGCGATATGAATTCCAGGCCGGCCCGCTGCCGAAGGGCGGTACGGGCAAGATCCTGAAGCGGGAGTTACGCGAACAATTCTGGGCGGGGAAGGAACGGCGCGTGCAGGGATAAGCAGAAAGGGATAAGCGGAGAATGAAGTTGCGCGATTTTCGTGGCTTATCGATTATTTTTCTTTTTATTGCGTCCGGAGCCGTAGCCCAGACCCGCACCGTATCGTTTCTGCCGCCTGTAGAGGTCGTCGTATCGGGCGTCGCAGGCATCGGCACGCTTGGGGATATCTGCAGCGAGTGCATCGCAGTAGCCGATTTCAATAACGACGGCATACCGGACATCGCCTGGGTTTACCTGGAACAGGTGCCATATTTCGGTGTGGCTCTGGGAAACGGCGATGGGACATTTCAACCCGTTGCCAACCCTTTTCCCTCGCAGCCTTCCGGCGGGCTGCTGATTCTGACGGCCGATTTCAACGGCGACGGCAAGCCCGACCTTCTGTACCACCTCCTGAGTGGCCATCCCGCGATCGCGCTCGGCAACGGAGATGGAACCTTCCAGTCGCAGATCCCGGTCAACGGGTGTACATCGTTCGCCACGATCGCCGATGTGAATCGCGACGGGAAAGCCGATCTGATCTGCGGAACGTCAATTCTGCTGAGCAATGGCGACGGGACCTTCGGGATGGGAACCACCGTCGATCCGAATCTGATGGATACCGTATTACTCACCGCCGACTTTAACCACGACGGCAAACCCGACCTCCTGCTCCAGCGACTGTATGGCCACCTTGCCGTTGCGCTCGGGAACGGCGACGGGACATTTGCGGCAGACCTGCCAGTTTCGACCGTGCTCACGGATCCGATCACGGGAGATTTCAATGGCGACGGACATCTCGACCTGGTCGGAACGTGCACGAATGCGGGTCTGATCTGTGTGCTCACAGGGGCCGGTGACGGCACTTTCGGCACGGCGATCCTGACGATGGGTTCTTTCCCGTCGGGCTCTTTCACCGCCGCGGCGGACTTCAACGGCGACGGAAAGGCCGATCTGTTGTCGGGCAATGCCTTGCTTCTTGCCAACGGCGATGGAACGTTCCAAACCCCGGTTTTCTTCGGTCCGGTATTGCAGCCGTGCGGCCCCGTGTGCAGCTACGCGACCGTAGCCGGTGTGGTCGCGGACTTCAACGGTGACGGCCTGCCCGACATTGCGGCCGCATCGGTCATTGTGTTCGCGCCCTACCCGTCCAGGACTAACAGCAGCGTGATTGCCGTTCTTCTGAACGACAGCCCGGGCGATGGCTTTCTTACGGCCGGCGTATCTTCGGCGACGATGACATGGCCCGTGGGCCAGGGCTCCATCGTATCCGCTTTCGGGGTCAACCTCGCGCCGTCCACGGCCGCAGCTTCCAACACGGGCGCATTGCCCACCACGCTGGGCGGAATTCGCGTGCACGTGCGGGACAGGCTCGTGGGCGATACGCTCGCCCCGCTGCTCTATGTATCGCCCACGCAAATCAACTACGTGATCTCGTCCGCCGACGTGTATCCCTGGGTTGGTATCGAGCGCGTGGGAACCCCTTATGTGCCCAAAGGAATCGCGGTACCGGTAACCCCGGTTGCGCCGGGTATCTATTCGGTTGGCGCGAACCTTGCCGCCGCCAGCGCGCTTACGGTTGCCCCGGACGGCACCGAAACATTCGTACCGGTCACCTCATGCAGCGGTTCGAGCTGCGCTTCGGCTCCGATCGACCTTTCCGGTCTGCCGGTTTATCTGAGTCTCTACGGGACCGGCTTCGCGCAGGCCTCGGCCGAACAGTCGACGTGTACGGTTGCGGGCCAGACACTGCCAGCCACCTATGCCGGTCCACAGTTGCAGATCGCCGGCCTCGATCAGGTCAACATGCTGCTGCCGAAGTCGTTAACCGGTGCGGGCCCGACGTCCGTTACGTGCCAGATGCAATCGTTCGCCGGAGTTGGCGGCATCGGCAACGCAGTGAGCCTTACGATCCGCTGAGACACGATCCGCTGAGGCCGTTAATTTTCGGAAGGCTTTTCCACGCGGTCGATCACAATCACCTCGACCGCCGAATTTGAAGTTCAAGCGCTTCGCCATTTGGGACGGATTCCTCTGCAAATAGTGCACTCTGCCCGTGAGGTGAGTCATCCCGACACGCATCTGGCGCGCCGCGCTACGGATTGCAACGCACACAGTCCGTTTGCTTGAATAGAATCAACAGGTTGAAATTGCGACTTTATGGAACCAGGTTTGCTATCCTAATCCCGAATCGTTAGAAGTACTCAACCTGCCCTCTGCTGCAACGCGCGGGCGATTGGGATGACGGGTCCGAGACAAAGGCTTTCGGGAGCTTGCGTCGGAAAGTTCGGTTCCGTTATCCTCCGCTTAAGGGTTGCAGCAGGAGGGGTTTTCTTTTTTCGCCCCCGTGAATTCTTCTGTGGTCCCACCCAGGCCGCGCCCCGCTGCTGCCAGTTCGCAGACCGCCCGCTGGGGTGCCGTCTCGTTTTTCGCGCTGGCCTCCGCCTGGAACTATCTGGACCGGATCACGCTTTCCGCCGCCGCCCCGCGCATTAAAGCCGAGTTTCATCTCACTAACACGGATTTCGGCTGGCTGGTGTCGGCATTTTCGCTGCCCTACGCCATCGCCGCGCCTGCCGTCGGGTGGTTTCTTGACCGCCTGGGCCTGGAAACGGGTATCGTGATCGCGGTCGCGTTCTGGTCGCTGAGCGCGGCCATGTGCGGGTGGACACGCAGCTTCGGCCAACTCATCGGCGTCCGCGCTTTCCTCGGCATCTGCGAATCGGCCGGCGTTCCCGCGGCCGGGAAGCTGAACGCGATCTATCTGGAACCGAAGGATCGCGCGCTCGGGGCCGCCATGACGCAGATCGGGATCGGCATTGCGGGCGTGGCCGCGCCGCTGCTCGTTTTGGTATTCACCGGATGGCGCAGTCCGTTCTTCGTGTGCGCCGCGCTCGGTTTCGGCTGGATACCGGTCTGGATGATGGTCCGCCGCAAGGTGCACCCGTATAGCGAAGTTTTGCCGCAGAAACAGGGCGGGGGGGTTGTAATCCTGCGCGATCGGCGGCTGCTGGCGCTTGCCGGGGCCAACGTGTTGTGGATGGTCGGCTACACGTTCTGGACGAACTGGACTACGCTGTATCTCGTCCAGTCATACCACCTGACGACCACGCAGGCGAATGGCTACGCCTGGGTGCCGCCGGTGGCCTCAACGCTCGGTGGCTTCGCCGGCGGATGGCTCTCGCGCAACGCCATCGCGCGCGGCACGCCGGCGGTCGAAGCGCGCGTCTTCGCGATCCTGCTGAGCGCCTGCGGTTGTCTGGTCTCGGTGCTGGCGCCCTTCTGCCCCACGCCCCTGTGGGCGCTGCTACCGGTCTCGGCCAGTTACTTCGCAATCGTGGCGGGCAGCGTTAATATCTACACCATCCCGCTCGATATCTGGGGCGGGGAACGTGCTGGTACGGCCATTGCGGCGCTGGGGTTCGCCTATGGGCTGATGCAGACGGCCATCTCGCCTCTGATCGGTTATCTGGTCGATCGTTTCGGTTTCACGCCGGTTTGCTGGCTGGTGGCGTTGCCGCCGTTCGCCGGGTGGCTGCTGCTGCGGTTGCCTGCGCGGGAATCCGCGCGGATGGCCAACACAGGCTGAGTGCACCGGAGCCGCACGATTGCCCGCGACCGTGTAGTCGCGTATTCTCAGACTATGGAACTGCTTACCCCCGCCGAGATTGTCCGCCTGTCGCCGCCCGAACGTATTGCTCTGATTGCTCAACTTTGGGACAGTCTGGATGCCGATCGCATTCCATTGACGGGAGCGCAGCAGGCGGAGCTTGAAAGCCGCCTTGCCTCGCTCGACAGGGACCGGCAGAACGGCGTGAACTGGACAGACTTAAAGACGGAACTTGAGCGGCGTTGCCCGTAGTGTTTACGGTTATTTTTACTCCGGCTGCGCGAGCGGAACTGATCGAAGCGCAGGACTGGTATGAAGCCGGGGCCTCCAGGCTGGGTCGCCGCTTCCGGCATGCGATCGACGCCCTGGCCGAGCGCATGAGCGCAAATCCCCGACAATTTCCTGCCGTCTTTAAGGACGTACGCCGCGCCCCCCTGCGCCGCTTTCCCTACGCGCTGTTTTTTGTTGTTGAACGCGAAACTTTGTTTGTCATTGCCTGTTTTCATGCCAGCCGCAACCCTTTGCAGTGGCAAAGGCGAACTTGAAAGGCGAATTCGACAACCGTCATCCTGCCGCCCATGCCAATCGTCAGAAAAGACGTTGGCGCCATTTGCCGGGGTCGCGAGAACTCCCGCCCGAGTCCGGATCTGTGGCCTTCATACCAGATGTCCCGCTTCCGGAGCAAACGTCAGCTCAACGGGCATGGCGGGTGCGGACTCTGAGTTTTACCTCTTCCCAGGACAGCGCCGAAGCCTTATTGCCTGCCAGATTTACTTTCCTTCGTGCCAATTCCTGCTTTTGCCAGTCGTGGACGGGCACGGTTTCCGGCTCGGCCGCAATGTCGTCCCACAGATCCTCGACCAGCTGGAGCTTCTCGGAAGGACTGAGATCGAAGATCGACTCTGAGTTCATGCGTGTCTCAACTGACAATTCTCTCAGATTGCCAGTCCCGGCATCCCACCCTGATAAAATGACTATTCCACGCTTTTTATCGTCTTTTATCTTTCGGAGGTTGAATGGCACAGATCGCGCGCCGCAAGTCGGTAGCGGTGAACGTTGGTGGCGTCAAAGTAGGCGGGGCGAATCCGATCGTGGTCCAGTCGATGACCAACACGGATACCGCCGACGTCACCTCGACAGTCAATCAGATCATGGCCCTCGCGCGCGCCGGGTCCGAACTGGTGCGCGTCACTGTCAACACGGACGCCGCGGCCGCCGCGGTGCCGAAGATCGTCGATACGCTGAACCTTTTCGGCGTGCGCGTGCCCATCATCGGCGATTTCCATTACAACGGTCATCTCCTGCTCAAGAAGTATCCCGCCTGCGCCCGCGCGCTCGCCAAATACCGCATCAATCCCGGCAACGTCAACATCGGCAAGAAGCACGACGATAACTTCCGCACCATGATCGAGGCCGCCATCGAATACGGCAAGCCCGTGCGCATCGGCGTCAACTGGGGTTCGCTCGATGGCGCCCTGCTCACCCGCATGATGGACGAAAACAACCTGCTGCCCGAGCCGAAAGACGCGCGCGAAGTCACCCTCGATGCCATCGTCGCGAGCGCCCTGCTCTCCGCCGCCGCCGCCGAACGCTACGGCCTGCCCCGCGAACGGATCATCCTCAGCGCCAAGGTCAGCGGCGTGCAGGATCTCATCGACGCCTACCGCGCGCTGGCGTCTCAAAGCGATTACGCACTGCACCTCGGCTTGACCGAGGCGGGCCTCGGCTCGAAAGGCGTTGTCGCCACCACGGCCGCGCTCTCAGTGCTTCTGCAGGAAGGCATTGGCGACACCATTCGCGCCTCGCTCACCCCTCTGCCCGATGGCGACCGCACGGAAGAGGTTTTCGTCAGCCAGCAGATCCTGCAGTCGCTGGGCATTCGCAGTTTCGCCCCGCAGGTCACCGCCTGCCCCGGCTGCGGACGCACCACCAGCACGTTCTTCCAGGACATGGCGGACCAGATCCAGAACTATCTCCGGGAACGCATGGCCACCTGGAAGGAGCAGTACGAGGGCGTGGAAGAAATGAAGGTCGCCGTGATGGGTTGCATCGTCAACGGCCCCGGCGAATCGAAGCACGCGAACCTTGGCATCTCGCTGCCGGGCACTTTTGAAGAGCCGGTGGCGCCAGTCTACGTCGATGGCAAGCTCTCCATCACGCTGCGCGGCGATGCCATCGTTGCTGAATTCATCGGCATTCTGAACACTTACGTCGATTCTCACTACGCTCCCGTAAGGCTCGAAGAACCGGTTACGGCCTGAATGGTGAAAAGATAACGTGCCACGCTACTTCACGCTTGTGGAAGCTCGCGCCGCCTTACCCGCGGTTGGCCGCGGTATCCGTGACGCGGTGCAGGCGAAGGCACGCTATATCGAAGCCGAAAAGGTGATTCAGGATCTGGCGCAGCGCATCCTCATGATGGGCGGCATCAACGTCGATACGGCCGCGGCCGAAGCATGGAAAGCACAGTACGATTCCAATGCGCAGACGCTGAAGACATCCATGGAGCGTATTGAGGATCTTGGAGTCCTGGTGAAGGATCTCGATATCGGGCTGGTCGATTTCCCAACCCTGTTCCGCGGTGAAGAAGTCTACCTCTGCTGGCGCATGGATGAGGACGATATCGATCACTGGCATGGAGTGAACGAAGGCTTCGGCGGCCGCAAGCCGATCGACAAGCACTTCATCGACAATCATCGTGGCGACGGCACCTCCCGGTAACGTCCGTATTCATAACTGAATACGTAATCGTGGCGGTTGCCGTGCACCGGCATCTTGCCGCGATCCACCACCAGGTCCCGATCGTTGTAGAGCAGCCGCAGGATGAACATCGGCGTCCATTCTTCGGTAGTGAAGCCATCATCTTCAAGCAGGATTTGGGCATGCGGGGGAAAGTCCCGGTGCATGCGCAACATCTGCGAAGCCATCGCGCGCACCGCCTTCGGACCGTCGTAAAGCCAGGGGCGGGGGTCCGCCCGCTGGTCGTGAAGATTGAATTTGCCGTACCGCCAGCCCACCAGCGCGAACACCGCGCACGCGAGCGCCGTCCGGTATTCCGGTCGGGTTCGCGTCGCCAGATCCTGGAGCGAGACCAGCACGACCGCCCCGTAAAGCGCCCAGCCCAGGTAGGAAATGTACATCACGAACGCGCCGCGCGGGGGCACGAACGATACCGGCAGCAGACCGAAGAAAATGATTGTCCACGCGAACACAAGCTTGCGCGAGCGCGCCGCCAGGGCGATCCCGAGCAGGGCCGCGGGGATGGCCATCGAAACCCATCCCCGCAGGTCCGTATGCCGCACGAACAGATGCCCGAGATAGACGCCCCAGGTGGTTGCGAAACGGGCATAAGAATACACCGGCGTGTAGTCCGGATTGTTCGAAATGGCGTCCGGGCCGTGCAGTTTGCCAACCGCATACGGGATCGTCATCAGGCAAAGGATTCCGATCGTGACACAGGCCCTCGCCCGCAACTTTGAGCGGTTGAAGATCGCTTCGTAAGCGGCAAGAAAGACGGGCAGGCAAACCGCCATCTCCTTCGCATCGAGCGCGCAGACAAAGCACGCCAGAATGGCGGCGAAACGCCCCGTGCTCAGGTCCCGGCCCTCACGCCGCGCCGCGATGTAGATACCGGCGGCCAGATAAACGAAAGTGAAGCACAGCACGTCGTAGATCACGGCCGTCCGGAACCAGACTTCCATCAACCGGGTCTGAAAGGCGAAGATCAGCGTAGCGAGCGCGGCGGTTCGCTCGGACCCGGTAAGCATCCGCGTAAACCAGAAACACAGCGCCAGATTGAACACGCAAATCGTCAGCGCCGCGATGTGAAACGGCAGCGGATCGAACCCCGCCATGGCGAAAATAGCACGGTAGAAAATGGCGCCCAGCGGACGCGAAAAACCGTTCCAGAAAAAGAGGTTCGCTCCCGCCACATCGCCCAGCGGCTTGCTCCATCCCATGTACAGGTTGTACATGTCGTCCTGGTCGAAATAGAGAAACAGGGACTTCCACGTGAAGAAGAGGAAGTACGCGAGAACGGCGGCCGCCGTCGGGGGATAAAGCAGCCGCCGCCGATTGAGTCGCAGGAAAGGCGGACTGAGTCGCAAGAAAGGATGATATCGCTCAGATCTCGAGACGGCCGGAGCTGTCCCCGAACTTGTCCTGCCGCACGCCCAGCTTATCCAGCATGGTCAACAGCAGATTCGACATCGGCGTATGCGGGGCAAAGGTCAGGTGCCGGCCGCCCTTCAGTTGCCCCGAGCCTCCACCCGCCAGCACCACCGGCAGAGGGTCGTGATCGTGCTGGTTCCCGTTGCTCATGCTGCTCCCGTAGAGGATCATCGAATGATCGAGCAGCGTGCCGTCGCCATCGGGCGTTGTCTGCAGTTTGTCCAGGAAGTACGCCAGTTTTTCCACGTGATATTTGTTGATCAGGGCAAATTTGTCCATGTTGGCGCGCACGTTCGAATGGTGGGACGTCACATGGAATCCGTCTCGCACGCCGCTCTGCGGATAGACGGCGCCGCTGGTGTCGCGGGCGTACATCATGGTCGCTACGCGCGTGATATCCGCGCGGAAGGCCAGCACCTGCAGATCGAACATGATCTTGAAATGATCGTCGAAAGCTTCCGGTATTCCGACCGGCGCCTGAGGAATCGTGAGATTCAGGGTAGCCTGTTTCTGGGTCTTCTGTATGCGCCGCTCAATCTCGCGAATATCGTCGAGATACTCGCTCAGCCGCGAGCGGTCGGACGCGGGCAGCCCGGTCTTGAGCGAAGCCACCTGGCCCATCACGGAATCGAGCAGACTCCGGCTCTCTTCTTTGCGCGCCTGGCGTTCGGCGGCGTTGCCGCCATCGCCAAACAGCCTCTCGAAGACCACCTGCGGATTGTTCTCCATCGGCAGTGGCAGCGTCGGCGTGCGCCAGGAGATCGTATTGGAATAGGCGCATCCATAGCCGGACCCGCAACTCAAAGCCACTTCCTCAATGCAAAGTTCGAGCGACGGCAGCGGCGTATCCTGCCCGATATGCTGCGCGGCAAGCTGATCCACGGTCGTGCCCACGTGGATGCTCTCCTTTTCCGGGTGCGATCCGCTCAGAAACACCGCCGCCGAGCGCGCATGATCCGCTCCCGCGTCGGAGCCCACTCCACCGGCCAGTGGATGCGCCAGGTTGCTCACCACGCAAACGCGATCGCGGAACTTCTCGAGCGGAGCGAGGCTCTCCGTGAATGCAAACCCCGTACCCTCCTGCGCCGGAGTCCACTTGTCCATGGTGGCGCCGTGGGGGACGTAAATGCAGCCGAGGCGGCTTTTGGGGCTGGCCGCGGTCTTCGCGAGCGGTGTCTGCGCCGCCACCATCGAATCGAGCAACGGCAACGAGACTGAAACTCCCATGCCGCGAAGCAGCGTGCGGCGCGAAAGATGCTTTTTCGTAATGAACGTCATGGCAGGTCTTCCTTTAATCCTCCGCCAGCTTGATTCTCATCTGGAACGGCGGGCTCTTCACAATTCCCAACACAATCGACGAAAACCGGTAATCGTTTCGGGCAGCTTCCCGTCCGATCGAACGGACCGCGGGCATATCGTAATACTTCAGGCCCCGGCCGGTGGCATAGGTCAATAATTTCTCCGTCAAAGTCGCGGCGAATACATCGGAACGAGCGAGCAGCGCCTGGCGAAGACTTGCCGGACCGTCCAGCTTCGTGCCATCCACCAGCTGGCCTGTAGCATCGATCGGCGCGCCCCCGTCCGTGTCCCGCCACTTCCCTGTCAGGTCGAAGTTCTCGAGAGAGAAGCCGATCGGGTCCATAATCTTATGGCAGGACGCGCAGACCGGGTTCGCCCGGTGCTGCTCCATCTTCTGCCGCACTGTATGCGCCACGACGCCCCCGCTCGCTTCCAGCGCGGGAATATTCGGTGGCGGCAGAGGAGGGGATGAGCCGAGTATATTTTCGAGGACCCATTTGCCCCGGGCTACGGGAGAAGTGCGGCCGGCGACCGACGTCGCCAGCAGAATGCTCCCCTGGCCCAGCAGGCCGCGGCGCTCGCTGTCTTTGAGCGTTACACTGCGGAAGTAACTGCCATGCACGTCGGGAATCCCGTAATGCCGGGCCAGTCGCTCGTCAACGAACGTGTAATTCGCATCGAGAAGGTCGCGGATACTGCGGTCTTCGCGCACGATGCTATCGAAGAAAAGCTCTGTCTCGCGGATGAAACCCTGACGCAGATTGTCGTCGAAATCCTTCGTGCCGGGCCTTGCGGTGCGCACGTCGCGTAACATCAGCCACTGGCCCGCGAAGTTGCTTACCAGCGCTTCGGAGCGTGGGTCGGCCAGCATTCGCCGCGTCTGGTGTTCCAGTTCGGCGGGCTCGTGCAGCTTCCCTCGCGCAGCCACGTCGCGGAGTTCATCGTCCGGAATACTGCTCCACAGGAAGAAGGAGAGCCGCGAAGCCAGTTCCAGATCGCTGACGGGATAAACGGCGCCCGGTTTCAGGCCGTCCGGCTCCCGCTCAAAACGGAAGATGAATCGCGGGTCCACCAGCACGCGTTCCAGCGCCCGCTCGATGCCGGTTTCAAAGGTTCCCCCATTGCGTCCCGATTGATAGAAGCCCAGCAGGAGTTCCAGATCGGCATCTGTCGAGGGTTGCCTGAAGGCGCGCGAGGCCAGGGTCGAGAGAATCTTTCTGGCGCATCCGATTTCGTCGGCGGCCGCCGCGGGCCGGCAGATGAAGATCCGCCGGCGGCTGGGTGTGTCACCCGGCCCGGTCGGATTCAGCGGGCCGTTGATCGCGATGCTCTGCACGCTGGAGTTGTTGGCAATGACCTGCCATAAGTCGTTCACGCCGCGGGAGTTTTTGTTGACGAACGCAACGCCAATGGCTTGCGGCCCTGCTTTGACCGGTATCCTCAGGTCCAGCGGGCCGGCTGCCCGCAGCAGTTTGACACGCTCACCGTTGACGGTGACTTCCAGTTCTTCATCCCGGCCTACGCCCTGCAGCGCTCCGCCACCGCGTGCCTTGATCTTAAAAACATACTCCCCATCGAGCGGAAAGGTGTGGCGAAATACCATGCCGCCGCGGGTTCCGAGAGGAAGCCCTTCAATGTGATCGGTTTGCGACAGATCTCCAGGCACTCGATAAGTAGTGGTATCCGGGCCGATCGAGGGATCGCCGACGGCCAGACGGCCTACTTTGGTTGCCGCCGCCACATATCGTTCGAGGAGCGCGGGCGAAACTCCCAGCGCATCCGCAATGTTGTCGAAACCCTCGCTCGAATTGTCGGAGGGCAGCAGCGTTGCCGCGTCCACGTCCAGCGCCAGCAGATCGCGTATCGCATTGGTGTACTCGGCACGGTTGAGACGATGCAGCGCCGTCGCTCCCGGATCGGGTTGGGCCGCCGCCGCGCTGTCCAGCGCCGTTTCGAGTTGTGTCGCGAACGCGTTGATGGCAGCTTTATCGGGACGGCGCGCGCCGCTTGGGGGCATCATGCCAGCCCGCAGTTTGCGCACTACTTTTTCCCAGACTTCCGCGTTCGTGCCCACGTGCCCGATATCCATCTTGTCGAGCATCAGGCCTCCCGTTTTCAAGCGGGTATTGTGGCAGCCGACGCAGTATTGATCGAGCAGCGCGCGGTCAGGCGCCGCGACTGCCGCGGTTGTTGCCACCAGCGCTATCGCAAGCAGTCTGGTCATCGCTCACCGGTCAGTTTCCGGATCAATGCCATTGTCTCCGGTTTTTCCCGGGGTGCATTGGTGGCCAGAAAAACGCCCTGGGCCCAGGTAAGGGGCGTTCGCCCTTCCTTGTCTTTAACGTCCAGCTTTGCGCCCTTTTGGACGAGGAATTCGATAATGTCGTCCGACCCCCGGTTGGCAGCCCCGTGCACGGCTGTAAGGCCCATGGAATTCGATGCATTCACATCCGCGCCCAATCCCAGACAGAACTTCACCGCCTCCAGCAGAGAGGCCTTCGATTCGGTATAAGTCTGGCCCCCGACCCAGTTGATCCCTGCCGCCGCCATGAGGGCCGTCGTGCCCTGGAAGGTAGTGATTTTGGGGTCCGCTCCCTTGTCGAGAAGCAGATGCATTACCGTCACATCGCCCGAAAGCGCGGCGCGCAGGAATGGCGTCTGGCCCGTGAAGTCCACCCAGGAAAGATCGCCCAGAGGCATGATCCATCGCCGCGTGGGAGGCACCTCGGCGATGCGCGCATTCGGGTTGGCGCCGCGGTCGAGCAGTGTCCCGACCAGGTTGAGGGCTGCCGCGCGATCGATCCCGTTCTCGCCCGATTTGTCCAGGTCCAGGTTTCGCAGCTCGACGGCCAGCCACAGCGGCGTTCGGCCATAGAAGTCGGCCGCGTTGACATTCGCGTCGTGGTCGAGCAGGAACTTCGCCAGTTCCGCGTGGTTATTGGCGATGGCCATCTGCAGCGGCGTGATTTTGTTGGCTTCGGGCTGATTCACGTCGGCTTTGGCCGTCACCAGCATCCGCGCCAGGTCAAGCCTGCCGTCGCGCGCGGCGTAGAGTAGCGGAGTCATCGCGCCGGGAGTCGGTTCCTGCTGGCCCCGCTCGGGAGTCCCGCTGCGCACGATCCCAAGCCCATGCGAGCCGCCACCCGCGCCAGGAGGGCGTCTGGCGGGCGTTTTACCCGTTCGCGTGCGCGCGTTGACATCGGCGCCATGCGCGATCAGAAGTGCCACCGCTTGCGGATGGTTCTCCCGCACCGCGATCATGAGGGGTGTCGTTTGCGATTCCGTGTCCTGGGCGTTCACTGCCGCGCCGCCGTCCAGAAGTGCCTTGAGAGGTTCCGTATCGCCGATACGCGCGGCGATCATCAGCGCCGTCTCGCCCTCGGGCCCGGCGAAGTTCACGTTCGCGCCGCTCGCGAGCAGCATGCGGATCATGGCGGTGTTACCGTTCGAGCAGGCGAGCGAAAGCGGGGGAACGCCAAAACGGTTGACGGCCTGAACTTGCGCTCCCGCGTGAATCAGCAACTTCGCGGTGTCGAGATCGTCCAGGCGCACGGCCCAGTGCAGTGCCGTCATGCCATCGGCTTGCGCGCCGTTGACATCGGCCTTTTCCGCGATCAAGGCCTGAATGCCCTGCCGGTCCGCGTTCATTGCGGCATCGGACACCCGCGTATCGGCGCCTTGCAGACCGGCCGCCGCGAGAAGCACGCTCACAACCCAGGAACGAATCATCTGCTCACCCCTTCAACTCAACGAGAATCCCGTCAGGGTCGCGGAAACGGAGCAGCCCTTCGTCGTTCGACGGCGCCATTTCAACCCCCAGCTTGCGGAGCTTGTCCGGCGTTGTGCCGCGATCGAGATTGGCTACCTTCACGCAAAAGTGATCCACGCCCGGCTGCCGCCCACCCGATGCCTGTTCGAGCCCCAGTCTGGTCCCCGCGGCATCGAACCAGGCGCGCTCGGGGTTTTTTGTTCGCAGCGCTTCCATCCCGAAGAACCTCCTGTAAAAGGCGGCAGTCGGTTCGAGGTCGGCCACGATCAGCATAATATGATCCAGCCCGACCGGCTGAACCACTGGCTCTTCTTCGGAGATTCGTCCGGCCGGCACGGTGCTCTTGGCAAGGCCTCCGGGAGTCCCCAGCAGTTGAAGGCGGAAACCGTCCGGATCGGGTATCATCCCCACGGCGCCAACCTTCACGCCCGCTTCTTCCAGACTTTGCCGCATCTGCTGCGGCTGGTAATCCTGAACCAGCGCGCAGACGTGATCGATTTTTGGCGTCGCGCCTGCTTTACCGCCGACGGCAATGTAACCCGTGCCCAGCCTGACGTAATATCTCAGGGGCGGATTTTTCTCCTTATAGAGAGCGGGATCGAAAATCCGTCCATAAAACTTTCCGGTTTTATCGACGTCCGGGACGGTCAGCCCGAGGTGTTCGAGCCCGGTGGTATGCAGCGGCAAATCCGCGGCCTGCGCCCTGCCGCCTCCAATCCAGGCGGCGGCGGCGAGCGCGCCTGCGAACTTCAGCGCTTCACGCCGGTTTGTTTCAAGGGTTCGATCGCGGGACACTGATTCTTCGTCTCCTGTCCCAGATAACTTACACCTTTCGCGGGACGGTTGCAACGGTCGCGCGGCTGGCTTGCCGGCGCAACCCGCTCCAGTGTTCGCAGAGCACGATGGAATTGGCGGGATTGCGTGCGTTGAATTTCACCGACGCCGGTCCGATGATCGAGACCAGTTCCGGTGGCAGCGCGGCGCGCAATGACGTCGCGTCCTGCGAAGTGGTGTAAACCACGCCCGCGACGCTGTAGGAATAAACGATGGAGTCGCCTTCCACGTCGATGATTTGGCCGTCCGCGGTCTTTCCTTCCAGGTGGATGGCAAGCCGGCGGTGCTGTTCCAGTTCCTCGGGCGTGGGGGCGCGCTTCAGATACTGCCGTGCGGCGAACAGGACGGTCAGCAGGCCCGATGTCAGGCCGATCGCTTCCGGAATCGAGGGAAAACCCGCCCACAAATGGGGCATGAGACGTTACCTTGAAGAACCCGCGGGCTGAAATGCCTTGTTATAGTCTTTCAAAAACTGCTCCAGACCTTTGTCCGTCAGGGGGTGATTGAACAGCATATCCATTACCTTGAAGGGCATGGTGCCGATGTGCGCGCCCGCCATCGCCGATTCGATTACGTGCGCGGGTCCGCGCAGGGATGCCGAGAGAATCTGCGTTTCGAAATCATAGTTATCGTATATGGCGACAATCTGGCGGATCAGATCCATCCCATTGGCGCCGATATCGTCAAGACGTCCGACAAACGGACTGATGAAGTAAGCTCCGGCCTTCGCCGCAATCAGCGCCTGGGCAGCCGAGAAACACAGCGTCACATTGACGCGAATGCCCTCCTTGCTGAGCGCCGAGCAGGCTTCTATGCCATCGCGGATCAGCGGGCATTTCACCACGACGTTCTTGTGGATTTTCGATAATTCGCGCCCTTCGCGAATCATCTCTTTAGCCTCGACCGAGACCACTTCCGCGCTGATCGGGCCGTCCACGATGTCGCAGATTGCCGCGATCTGCTCCCGAATCGGTTTGCCTTCCCGGGCAATCAGGGTAGGGTTGGTGGTGACGCCGTCAACGATGCCCCACTGGGCACCTTTTCGAATTTCGTCCAGGTTGGCGGTATCGAGGAAAAACTTCATTTGCAACCAGTATAACGGGTGAATATGGCGGTATTTACGGAATTGTGGCCTCGGCCAGCGGCGACTTTGCGCTCTCATTCCCGGCTGTATCGACGGCGCTCACCCGATATTCATACTTCACCCCGCGCTGAACGTCTCTGTCGCTGAAGGATGGCGCGGTCAGGCTGTCGGCGATTTTCTTCCCGTCCCGATAGACCCTGTAGGCGGCGAAATCCTTCTCCGTATTGCGGTCCCACACCAGTTCGATACTGCGTGTACCGGGTACGGTCGAAACCCCTGCAGGGACCGCTGGAGGAAACTTGTCCACGGGCTGGAAGGTCTTTACGTCCGAGAGTTCACTTTCCGCGTAAGTGTTATCCGTCTTCCGGATGGACTGCACGATGTACTGGTACGTCTTCCCGTAGGTAATTGTGCCGTCGGTATAAGAAGGTTTGGTGGACGTGCCAATTTGCATCCAGTTCGGGTCTGCCACAAGCTTGCGGAAGATGCGGAACTCCGGCGCCGCCGCGCGCCACTCCAGATGGATGGCATCCGGGGCATCGGACGCTTCGAGACCCTCCGGGGTGGGGAGTGCGGGAACGACAGGCAGGATCACGAACTGCGACCACCCCACCGTCCGTCCACCGGGACCATGAACGTTCACCGCGATATCCACCGTTTTTCCGTAATACGGCGCGGCCGGAACTTCGACCCGCGCCAGCGGCATGTCCTGTGGGACCGCGACCCGGGCGGAGGTGCGCACCCACGTGTCCATATTGAAGGGCACCGGAGGCGCCCCGGCGCGCAGCTCAATGTCTCTGTCGGCGCCGCCCTTGAGGGTAATGCCCTCGGTGGTGATTTTCGGAAGGGTGAACTGGATGACGATGTTCGACCCGCGTTCGACCGCCGCCAGATCGCGCACGAGTTCCGGGCGGCTCAGCGCCGGAGGTAATGTGTCGCCAACATATCCGCAGCCCGCAAGGGCGACAGCCAGACACATGACTGCCGGCCGCATCAGAGAATATACCGGCTCAGATCCTGGTCTTTGACGATATCGGCAAGCTGCTTGCGTACGTAAGCCGCATCGACTTTAACGTTTTTCTTCCGCAGGTCGGGCCCTTCGAAGGAGATCTCTTCGAGCAGCTTTTCCATGATGGTGTGCAGCCGACGCGCGCCGATGTTTTCGGAGGATTCATTCACCTGCGCGGCGAACTTCGCGACCTCTTCGAGCGCATCGTCCGTCAGGTTGAGCTTGATGCCTTCGGTATCGAGCAGAGCGACATACTGCTTGGCGAGGGCGTTCTTGGGCTCTTTGAGGATGCGGACAAAATCCTCCACGGTGAGCGATTTCAGCTCCACGCGAATGGGGAACCGGCCCTGCAGTTCGGGAATCAGATCGCTGGGCTTTGAAACGTGAAAGGCCCCGGCGGCGATGAACAGAATATGATCGGTGCGCACGAAACCGTGCCGGGTGTTGACCGTGGTGCCTTCCACGATGGGCAGAATGTCGCGCTGCACGCCTTCACGGCTGACGTCGGGGCCATGACCGCCTTCGCGGCCCGCGATTTTGTCGATTTCATCGAGGAAGATGATGCCGCTCGATTCCACGCGATCGAGCGCGATGCGGGTGACCTGATCCATATCGATGAGCTTCTGCTCTTCTTCCTGGACCAGATAATCCATGGCGTCGGCCACGCGCATGTTGCGTTTCTTCGACCCGCGCGACCCGAACATGGCGGGCAGCATGTCCTTGATGTTGATGCCCATTTCGTCCAGATTGACGTTGCTCGCAATTTCGAAGGTGGGGGCGCGATCCTTGACGTCAACCTCGACCATGCGCTCGTCGAGCTTGCCGTCGCGCAGCCGCTTGCGCAGCTTTTCGCGGGTCTTTCCGTTGTCTTCCGCGTTTTCCGGAGCGGGTGGAACGAGAAGATCGAGCAGGTGATTTTCGGCGGCGGCTTCGGCGCGATCGCCCACCTCGTCGAGCTTCTCCTCGCGGATCATGTCGATTGCGATGTCGACGAGATCGCGGATCATCGATTCGACATCGCGGCCTACGTAACCGACTTCGGTGAACTTGCTCGCCTCAACCTTCATGAACGGCGAGTTGGCGAGTTTGGCGAGGCGGCGGGCGAGTTCCGTCTTGCCAACGCCGGTGGGCCCGATCATCAGGATATTCTTCGGCATCACCTCATCCGCCATTTCGGGCGGAAGCTTCTGACGCCGCAGGCGATTGCGCAGAGCAATGGCGACGGCGCGTTTGGCGGCCGGTTGTCCGATTACGTACTTGTCGAGCTCACGAACGATTTCGCGCGGCGTGAGTTCGTCGAGAATCGGCCCTTCTTCGACGGATTGACCGGGGAGATAAATTACCATCTCAGGCCAACTCCTCGTAGGTCACGTTGTCGTTCGTGTAAATGCAGATCTTGCCTGCAATCTTCATCGCTTCTTCCGTAATCTGCCGGGCCGGCAGCTTTGTATGCCGCATCAGCGCGGTGGCGGCGGCAAGCGCGAAGGGTCCGCCGGAGCCAATGGAGGCAATATCCTCATCGGGTTCGATGACGTCGCCGTTCCCGCTGAGGATGAAGGTGTTTTTGGCGTCGGCCACCAGCAGGAGGGCCTCCAGATGGCGCAGCACCTTGTCGGTGCGCCAATCCTTCGCGAGTTCGACGACGGCGCGCGGCAGGTTGCCGTTGAACTGCTCCAGTTTGGCCTCGAACCGGGCGAAAAGGGAGAAGGCGTCGGCTGTGGACCCGGCGAACCCCGCGACGATCTTCTCGTTATAAAGTCTGCGCAGTTTGCGAGCGGTGGATTTGAGGACTTCGGAGCCAAGCGTCACCTGGCCATCCCCCGCCATTACTACCTTTCCATCGCGACGCACGCAGAGCACCGTGGTGGAACGAATTCGCTGCTTCATTTGTGAAGTTTCAGTGTAACCCAATGGCTCCGCGAACCTTCTTTATTTCGGGTTGCGGAGACGTGAGGACCGTGTAAACTGCAATCGAAGGGCAGCAACGAAAAAAATCCGCGAGTCCGGCGTGAGCGGTTACAGACGTGCACGCCGAGCAACGGCAATTGAGGCAGAGGAGATATGGCGCACCTGGAAAACTTCACCAACGGTAGGGAATGGTCGTTAAGCCCACCCAAGCGAAATCCTGACGATTTGAGTTTCGACGAAGTGGTCGACGACGAAGCCGACGAGGATGAAGACGACGACGAGGACGATGAAGAGGACGACGAGGCGGACGATCTCGACGAGGACGACGAAGACCTCGACGAAGAGGACGACGACGATCCTGACGAAGAAGACGACGACGATTTAGACGAAGAGGACCTCGACGAAGAGGATGCGGACGAGGAAGAAGAGGAGGAGTAGCGTCTTCGCCACGCGGCTTGACACGCTGCCTTCGACGGAACCGGCGCAACGGAGAAGCTTCCATTGCGCCGGTCTTTGATTTGGGGATTGCGTCATTTGGGCGCGAGTGCGCGCAGGGGTTTGGACCATGTACATTTGCTGATCCCGCTGCCGCCGCAGGTGACGGTCAGCCGATTGTTGCAATGGCTGAAAGGCCGTACGGCGCACCACCTGCCGGCCAGGCGAATCTGCGACAGCGTTAGATCGCGTGGCCACGCAGCCACACGCGGTCGGATAAGGTCCAAAACGAAAACAACCGCCGGTTTAACTGGCGGTTGTTTTTACTTAACTACTTTATTTTCTATGGTGCGGAGAAGGGGACTTGAACCCCTACGATGTTACCACCGCTAGCACCTCAAGCTAGTGCGTCTGCCAATTCCGCCACCTCCGCAAACCTGGGCGTTCCTGCTTTGCTCTTTACTGCCTCGATATTTACTTCTTCTTTGGCGTTGCCGGTGCGGGGCTGGCGGGAACTGAAGTCCGCGTCGGATGACGTTGCAGCGCCGCGCCAGAGCCGGTGCCCGCGCTCTTTGTTGCGATGATCGAGAGCGAAATGGACGTCAGCATAAATATTATTGTCGAGATCGTCGTGACCCTCGACATCATTGTCGCCGAACCGCGCGGTCCGAACGCCGTTTGGGAACCCATACCGCCGAAAGCTCCCGCGAGATCGGCTGCTTTGCCGCTCTGCAGAAGGATCACAACGATCAAAAATAGGCACACGATAATGTGCACGGTTGTTAAGAGAATTGCAATCACAATTCAACAGTATAGCAAGGCCTGGAAAGAAATACTCACGATGCCACTTTCTTCATGATGAGAGTCAGTGCGCTCTCATCCCCGGCGGGCGTGCCGCAGGTTTGATCTTGCGCGCGCCAGACTGCCTCCGCGATCCCCAGCACGCCCTCGGCGAGTTCATTCGTCGCGTGCGCCGGGGCTTTACTCGCAACGGTGGCCGCCGCCGCCGTCAGGAGCCGCCCCGCTTCGCCGGAACCGCCGGAAGGATGGCTCGCGACACATTGATCGAGCCCCGCCCGGGCCATTTCAAGGATGCGCATGCTGCGGCTGTATTTCTCCCGGGAAGTCAATTTCCGCAGCGTTGGATCCAGATCCACCACGGTATTCAACTCCTGCAAATGCGAACGAATCGAGGCGTTGCCCGGATCGCGCAGAAACGCCGCCAGGAAGGCAGTATGCGCGGCCGGATATTCCCCCTCCTCCAGTTTGGCCAGGCCAAGCCCTTCGGATGCCGCGATGTCCTTTGGATCTTTCTTCAGCATTGCCTGGTAGATGTCGGCGGCGCGCGATGGCGAATCGGCGGAGAGGAACAGTTGCGCCAGCCGCTTCTGAATCCGGGGATCCGGGCTTGCTTCGGCGTCGAGCGAAATCAGTTCGGCAAGAAGTTCCTGCTTCTGGCCGCGCTTCTTCAGCAGCTCGATCAGTTCCATCCGGACCGCCGACCGGTGTCCGTCCGGGCCGCCGGGCCACTCACCGTAGATCGCGCGGTGGTAGTAGGATTCCGCCTCCGCAATGTTCCCTTCTTTCGCCTTCAACCGGGCGGCGATAAGGTTGGACTGTCCGTCATTCGGCTCCCGATCGAGAAGTTCGTTCATGAGCGTGTCGGCGGCGGCCGTTTTCCCTGTCGTCATGAGTGCGGTAATCAGGGTAAGTTCATATTCGCGATTTTCCCGCTCTGCCGCATGCGCGTCCTCCAGCCGATCGACCGCCTGGGCGGCCTTCCCCTGGGCGAGCAGGCTGGAACCCGCGAGATAAGACCGTTGCGCGGATCTGCGCAACTCCGCCGATTCAACGCTTGCCAGAAAACGATCCAGCGCGCCCAGACCGAGAATGACAAAGACAACAGATACCACCAGGCCTGTCAATCTGGACGTCATCGTTTCCGGCTTCCCGCAGGTTTGCTTCCGGCCGCAAGTCCGGTCACTGATGTTTCTTTCACGCCGTACTCCTCAAGGATCCGGGTCAGTGTGATCGTGCCGCAGATCTCGTGAATGCTGGCGCGGCTGACGACAGGAAGCACGTCGACATTCCCGTCGCGCATGCGCTCCAGCGCAAGGCTGATGGGATGATCCGGGTGCACGTATGGGTACCGGGCGCCGGTTCCGATGAGATCCCGCACCACCGTCGCGGCCGGCCCGGCGGTTTCGATGTCGCGTCTGGTAATCAGTCCGCGGATATATTTGTTATCGCCGGCTGGCCATGAATTGCTGTTCCGGCCGTCCAGAAAGAGCGTGGCTGCCGCAAGGTCCGAATCCATCGGGAGCAGTGGCGGTTCCGGACTCATCAGTTCGTCCACGGTCGGGCCCGCCAGTTCCGCCCGCGATTCCGCCGACGGCAGGTAAACGCCTTCCTGCAAGGCGAGCGCTTCGTAGATCGGTTCCGGCTGTAACAGCCGGGAGATAAAGAAGCTGATCAGATTGGAGATCATCAGCGGGACGATGATTGCGTAATCCCGCGTCATCTCGAAAATCATAATCACCGAGGTGAGAGGCGTACGCACAATCCCCGCGAATGCGGTGCCCATCCCCACGAGGGCGTATGCTCCAGGCGCCGCGGTGAGCGCCGGGAACAGCGAATGCGCCACGCCGCCGGTGGCCGCGCCGAGCATTGCCCCAATGAAAAGACTGGGGCCGAAGATACCCCCTGCGTTCCCGGAAGAGTAACACGCCGGCGTGGCGACGATCTTCAGGATGGCCATCATGGCGACGGTTTTTACGGGGACGGTGCCTCCGAGAACGCGATCCACATAGTCGTAGCCTACGCCAAGAATTTCCGGAACAAACCATCCGAGCAGTCCGACAAACAAACCACCGATTGCCGGTTGGAACCAGACCGTGGGAGCCGGCAGGAGGCGGAACAGCAGACGCAGTTTCAGAAGCAGTTTTACGAAGCAAACCGAACCGAGCCCGCCCACCACTCCGAGAACCGCGTAAATACCGAATTCCATCGGACTCACCAGCTTGTACGCCGGCACGTGGAACAAGGGCTGGTCTCCCAGGATGAGGTGCAACACCATCCAGGCGGTAGCCGAGCTGAGCACAACCGAGCCGAGCACCGGCGCATGCAGATCGCCCACGATCTCTTCGAGCGAAAACAAAACCGCCGCAATCGGGGTGTTGAACGCGGTAGCCAGCGCGGCCGCGCACCCGACCGGTACCAGCGCTTTGACGTTCGCCGGGCTCAGACCCAAACGTCTGCCGAGCACCGAAGCAATGCCTGCGCCGATCTGGACCGAGGGACCTTCACGGCCGAGCGCGATGCCACTCGCCAGAGAAATCGCGCAACAAAGGAACTTTCCCAACACCGTGCGGAGTGAGATGAAACCGTTGCCGATGAAGAACGCAAACTTCGCCTGGGGAATCCCGCTGCCTCGCGCGTCGGGGAAGTAGCGGAACACAAGATAGCCGCTCACCAGCGCTCCGATGGCAGGCACCATCACCCGCCGCCAGGCAGCGCTGTCGGGTGGATACATGCGGGCAGCCAGACGGCCGGTCAGGAGGATAAATGCCACTACGGTGAGCCCGACGATAACTCCGATAAGCAGGCTCAGCACAATCAGAAACTGATCCTCGCGATCGCGGAATCCAGCCCAGCCCCTGAGCCTGACGCCCGGAGGACGGCCTGCCGTCTCCGGCGCGTGAGCTTCCATGTAATGTCAGGATAACGCGCTGCGGTTACTTGGCGAAGATGCCGTCCGGGCCTGCCAGGCGGTTTCCGCGAACGCAGCCGTAACGATCATCGCCCCTCCGGTCAGCGCAATCGCACCCGGGCGCTCTCCGTGGACAATCCACGTCCACACCGGATTGAAGACGGGTTCAATCAACAGCAGGGTGGCGGCTTCAAGGCCAGGCACCACGCGCAGCGACCGCGTGAGAAATACGTAGGCGAGGCCCACCTGGAAGATCCCGAGATAGAACAATACGGCAAGGTCCCCGCCCGAAGCGTGCCGGACCGGTAGCGCCATGGGCAGGCATACGCCGAACGCGATAAGACTACCCACGATCACCGTCGCCGCTGCGGAATCGGTGGATGGAGAACGTTTTTCCACCCAGCGCAGCCCCGCGATAGTCAGAGCCCAGGTTACTCCTGAGGCGGCCGCGATCAGATTGCCACGGCCCGGATTGGGTGCGGTGAGTGACCCCGCGTTCGAGCCGAACAGGAGCAAAGCGGCGCCCGCGGCAACCACGGGAACGAAGGCGAGGTCGATCTTCCGGATCGGCTCGCGAAGCGCCAGCGGCCCGAGCAGAAGAAGGTAGAAAGGTGCGGTCGACTGGAGAAAAACAGCGTTGGCGGAGGTCGTCAGCTTGTTGGCGAGCACGAAAAAGATCGTTGTTGCCGCATATGCGCAGCCGATTGCCACGCTGCGCCATTTCCAGTTCCGCCGCGCATTCGGTAACAGGAGCCAGAGCACGGCCGCCGCGATTCCCGAACGGAAACCCGCTACCTGCCAGCTGGTCAGGGAGCACGCCTTGATTGCCGCGCCGCCCGTCGAAAACAGCAGCGCCGCGGCGAAAACCAGGAGCCGGTTTCCCGGGATCGACGATGTGGACCGAAACAATCTTTAAAGTAACGTGAAATGTGCCGCTAACATAGAACAGAACAGCCTCGCCGTGCATATCATAGCCGAAAATTCGGATCGGGACGCGACTGCGTCCATCCCCGGGGAGGGCCACCGCTGGCGGCCGACGATCCGCTACCTGTCGCAAACGGAAGTGCACGTTTACGCGTTATCGATCGGGGCGAGCGTCCTTCTGAGCTTTTTCCCGTTCCTGATCGTGGTGCTGACGATCGTTCGCAAGGTGCATCATTTCCCCGCGGCGGAGACTGCCCTGGTTCTCGCGCTTCGCGACTATTTTCCGGGCGACCTCGGAGGCTTTATCGTCCGTAATCTGACCAAGGTCAATCACGGGCGCTTTCAAATCACCTCGCTCCTCCTGCTGCTGTTCACGAGCAACGGAATTTTCGAGCCGCTCGAAGTGGCTCTGAACCGGGCCTGGGGAGTGCGGGAGAACCGGAGTTATCTCAAGAATCAGGTTCTCAGTCTCTTTCTGATTCTTCTATGCGGCGGTCTCGCGCTGGGCTCCGTCCTGCTGACGGCCGTGAATACTGAATTTGTGGCCAGTATGTCCGGTATCCGTGTATTTCCCGCGTGGCTCTCTCTTGCGATCCTGAAGGCGGTAGCCATTCCGGTTACGGTTCTCTCCCTCTTTTTTGTCTACTGGCTGCTGCCGAACCGCCGCGTTCCGCCCGGACGGGTTTTTCCCGTGGCTCTGCTGGTAGGGCTCGCGCTGGAAGTTATAAAGTATCTGTTTTTGTTCGCGTGGCCGTGGCTCGACAAGAAATTTCAGAACGAATACGGCCCGTTCAACTATTCCGTATCGATTGTTATTTTCAGCGCCCTGGCTGCGCTACTGGTGCTGGCGGGCGCGGAGTGGTCGGCGAGAAAGCCGGCGGAAGCCGCCTGACGCGCCTCGCGGGATCCGAAAACAATTTACTTGCGTGATGTTCCTGGTGTATTCTGGGATTGCTCTGGTCTAAAGTCCGCGCGCAAACGAGAGGATGCTTGCCCCGCTTAGCTCTCTGACACGCGACGATATGGAAACTCGCCGGCTCGCAGCTGCCAGGGAGCTGCTGACCGGCGTTACTCAATCACAGGTTGCGCGCCGCTACGGCGTGAGCCGCACGACAGCGTCCCGCTGGCACAGGTCCATTGTCCACAAAGGCTTCGAAGGTATGCGGAAACGCCGCGCCACCGGACGGCCCAGCCGGCTGACGGCGGATCAGGTGGATGGTATCCGGAAGATTTATTTCGAAGGCGCCGCCGCCCATGGTTTTTCCACCGACCGCTGGACGACGTCGCGTCTGGCCGCGACCATCGACAGGGAATTCGGAATCCGTTACGACCAGGATCATGTGGGCCGGCTGATGCACAAGTTCGGTCTGCGCGAGCGGCGGTTCGTTTATGCGCCGATGGCGGCATATGCGCCGGTGGGCGCCGTGCTTGCGAGTGCCTGATCAAGGCGTCTGATCAAGCCGCCTGATCAAGCCGCGTCGCGGTATTCGCCAAAGACGCGTCTGAGCGCGTCCGAGATCTCGCCCACCGTGGCATACGCCTGAGCCGCGGCCAGAATGTGCGGCATCAGGTTCGCCGTGCCGCGCGCGGCCGTTTCGAGTTCGCCGAGGCTCCGGCGCCATGGCGCGGCATCGCGGGATGCCCGTAATTGCCGCAGATTTTCGATCTGCAGGCGCTCGTTCGCAGGGTCGATCCGGAACACCGGAACCTTCTCCCGCGCTTCGTTCCGAAACCGGTTGACCCCCACCACGATCCGCCGGCCCTCTTCGATCTCTTTCTGGAATTCGAAGGCCGCGTTCTGAATTTCGCCTTGAATGAAACCGGCCTCAATGGCCTGAATAGCGCCCCCCATTTCGTCGATGCGGCGGATATAGTCCATTGCCCCGGTTTCGATCCGGTCCGTCAATTCTTCGATCCAATAGCTGCCTCCTAGGGGGTCGGCGACGCTGGCGATGCCGGTCTCGAAAGCAATGACCTGCTGGGTGCGGAGCGCCAGTTGAGCGGACTCTTCCGTCGGGAGCCCAAGGGCTTCGTCGCGCGCGTTAGTGTGCAGCGATTGCGTGCCGCCGAGCACGGCGGACAAGGCTTCGAGGGTAGTGCGCACCACATTTACGCCCGTTTGCTGCGCGGTGAGAGTGGACCCGGCCGTCTGGGTATGGAAACGAAGCATCCACGAACGCTCACTGTTCGCGCCGAAGCGGTCGCGCATTAACTTCGCGTAGAGCCGCCGCGCCGCCCGGAATTTGGCGATCTCCGTCAAAAAATCGGAGTGCGCGTTGAAGAAGAACGAGAGCCGGGGGGCGAACGAGTCCACTTCCATGCCCTCGGCGATGGCCGACTCGATGTAGGCGATGGCGTTGGCGAAGGTAAACGCAACTTCCTGTATCGCGGTGGAACCGGCTTCGCGGATATGGTATCCGGATATGGAGATGGTGTTCCATTCCGGGACCTCCGTGCGGGCCCATGCGAGGAGATCGGTGACGATGCGCATCGCCGCTCGCGGGGGATAAATGTAGGTGCCGCGCGCAATATATTCCTTGAGGATGTCGTTCTGAATCGTGCCGTTCAGTTTATGTGCATCGACACCCTGTTCGCGCGCGGCAAGAACGTAGAAAGCGAGCAGGATGGATGCGGTGGAATTGATGGTCATGGAGGTCGAGACCTCATCCAGCCTGATTCCTTCAAACAACTTGCGCATGTCCCGAAGCGATGCAATGGACACACCGACACGGCCCGTTTCGCCTGCTGCGAGCGGATGATCGGGATCGAGACCCATCTGAGTGGGAAGGTCGAAAGCGACGGAAAGCCCGGTGGTCCCCTGGCTCAGAAGGTAGCGATAACGGCGATTGCTCTCCTCCGCGCTGCCGAAACCGGCATACTGGCGCATGGTCCAGAGGCGGCTGCGATACATTTCGGGATAAATACCGCGAGTATAGGGAAACTCGCCGGGTCTCTCGCGCTCGGGAGTCGGCATGCAGTCAGGAGCGGGAAATGCGACGGGCTTTCAGGAACGATGAGACGCCATACCCCACCATGACCGCCATAAACAGGGCCAGGATCGTTATTTGAACGACTCCGAGACTAGCCGACCGGCGCAGGATTTTCCAGCCCGCGACGGCTGCAAACAGCAGAAAAATAAACCCGAGTATCTCGTGCCAAAGCGAATGGACAGGCTTTACCGCCGCCGGAATCACGTGTTTGACGAACTTTCCGGCCTGGCGCGCCAATTGCTTCCGGGGCACAATTTCATCGTAACAAAGATTGCGCTTGTTCCCCCCGGGGGCACGCTTGTACAATCAAGGGAAATATCCAAATGAAGAGGACAGGGAACCGATGGCCCTGTAGTTGCATCAGATCAAGAGGGAAGCTGAACAGGAAGCCCAACCGGCCAGGGCTCCATGAAAGGGGCGCAAAATGGAAGAACAGCTCAAAAGCCTGATGCAGGATCTTGGAAACGCGATCAACGATTCGCTTTCCGACTCCGAGCGCATTGCCGAGGCAATTGGTGAAATAAAGCGCGCCGGTTACGATGTCTTCCTTGTTCTCGAAGCCACCATCGGGTTCAACAAGCGCGACGAAGGCGATGACGCTTCGGACGAACACGTGACCGACGAGCCGCGGGAAGTTACGGCTGCGGGGAAAGTCCGGTTTACGACACAGGATGAGCGATTCCTCAAAGCGCTTCGCATCACGGTCGACGAAGAAGCTTAAGCGTCAGTCGAGTTCACGGTAGACCGCCAATGTCTGCGCTACTGCGCGGTCCCAGCGGAATTGTCCGGCCTGTCGCAACCCGCGCGCGACGAGTTCATCGCGGCGGGGTTCGTCGCTGGCGAGACGGAGCAGCGCAGCGATGAGTTCTTCCTCGCTGCGGGGATCGATCATTTCGGCTGCGTCCCCGCAAACCTCCGGTAATGCGGACCGGTTTCCGGAGATCACGGGAACACCTGAGGCCATGGCTTCGAGCACGGGCATTCCAAAACCTTCATCGAGCGACGGGAATGCGAAAATGCCTGCGCGCGCGTACCAGCCGGCAATCTCTTCGCCGGTCAGGTATCCCGTGATGCGAATGCGGGCGCACGCGGGGCTGTTTGCACTCTCGCGCAGGGCTTCTTCGGCCGCATAGCCATCGCTGGAGCCGGCGAGGACGAGCGTCCAGTCGTCCGGCATGGAGCGGAACGCGCGAATCAGCATGGCCTGGTTCTTGCGCGCCTGGATGGTGCCTACCGAGAGCACGACTTTCTCGCGCGGCAGGTTCCGGGCAGCGCGGGGAACCGAATGGGAAACCACGCCGTGGTGGATGACCCTTATGCGCGCCCGTGGCACGCCGAGGAGATTTTCCACCTGCGAGGCGGTGAAAGCCGAAACGGCGATGATAAGGTCGGCGCTCGCGGCCGCCTCCCGCGCCTGGGCGGCGAACCGCTCGCGGAACTCCTGCGTGCTGTACTCACCCGAGAGAACAAAGAGATCGTGAAAAGTAGCCACCTGACGTCGAAAACGCCGTCTCGGCAGACGCTGGTTGAGGCCGTGGAAAAGGTCCGCTGACCGGCTGCCCCAGGAATCCGCCAGAAAGCGGCGCGTCACGTTGGGAGGCATGGGGAGACGACGCGCGCGCCAGTAGCGCTGGGAGCGGTAGAACCACTCCCAGGACAGCGAGGGACTGGTGGAGGCAAGGCCGTTCAAAATCTCGCTCGAATAGACACCCACCCCGGAGAGTGCGCTGCCGAGGCTGTAGGTGGCGTCGAGCGCAATTGCCATGCGTCGTTATTATCGGTTACCCCGATTCATGCTGGCGGAATATTACAAAGCGGCGGCGTCCAATGGGCTGAACAAAATGCGTAAGTTTGAGCGGCTTCCTATATGATCTAGTAGTACTGAAGCTGGAACGAACTGGATCTTTCCCTTAAATCTAATCAGGGTGCCGTTAACCGGGGACTGAATGGAAAGCTCGAAGGTCATCACGCTGGTGCTGGCGGACGATCACGGGATCGTCCGTGAAGGCATTGCTGCGTTCTGCAATGGGCGCCCGAACTTGAAGATCGTCGGGCAAAGCTCGGATGGTGATGAGGCGGTGGATTTGATCCTCACGCTCAGGCCGGATTTCGCGGTGCTCGATCTGAATATGCCCGGAGTGAGCGGTCTCGAAGCCATTCGGCGCGTGCGGCAGGCCAAATCCGAGACCCGAATTCTCGTGCTGTCCGTCAGCCGCGACCAGAACGTGATTCGCGAGGTTTTTCGGAGCGGCGCCAACGGCTATTTATTGAAAGACGGTCCGGCCCGGCACCTTTTCGACGCGATTCAGTATGTCCTTGACGGAGGACAGTATTTGACTCCATTGATCCGCATGGAAGATATCGACGGGAATGGAGGACAACACGATCCCCTGGCGCTTCTCAGCAAGCGTGAGTTTGAAGTCTTCACTTTTCTGGTGGATGGGGTCCGGCCGAAGGACATTGCGAGGATGCTGGTTTTAAGCCCCAAGACCGTCGATACCTATCGCGCCAACATCATGCGTAAACTTGAAGTAGATGGAATCGCGGGTCTGGTTCGTTTCGCCATTGAGCACAATCTGCAGTCGAACCCGCTTCCATGCCGCTCACAGTGACAGAACCCTTCTTTGCGCCAATGGCATCGACCGATAAAATAACGATTCTGCTGGCCGACGACGATGCATTGCGCCGGGATGGCCTCGCCGCCGTGCTTCAGGGAACGGCCCGATTTGAAGTGATTGCGCAGTGTCCCGATGGAGAGACGGCGCTCAGCGAGATCCGCCGTCTGCGGCCGGATGTCGCGGTAGTGGATCTCAACCTTCCCAGACTGCATGGGATTGAGCTGGTGCGGCGAGTTCGCGGCGAGACGCCCGGAACCAAGATCGTCATTTTATCCGGCTCGACGGACGACGACATCATCCGCGAGGTGGTGCGCGCCGGGGGCGATGCATACCTTCTGAAAAACGGTCCCGCCCGCCATCTGATTGACGCCATTTCTTATGTCCGCGATGGCGGCCAGTACTTTTCCCCGCAACTGCGGCGCGACGGACTGGATCGGCATCTTCTTCAGGAAATGCCTCGCGACGCGACAGAACGTACGGAGCGCACGAGGGCATCGGACAGGGAAGACTACGATCCGGAATTCGACGACACGGATTACAGGGACCGCGCGCCGCATCCGGCTGAGCCTCGCGCGGCCGGGGATACGCGTTCCGTGCCCCGCCGGCCGGCAAGCCGCACGGACGGTGGACGCAAAGACCGGCGGCAGGGTTTTCGCGAGCGCCTTCGCGAAGATTCGGAAACGGAGAACCTCGGGGAGCACGACTACGAAATTCTGGACATGATGGCCGATGGCATCCGGCCGATTCTCGACCGGCTTGAGGAAATTGAAAGCCGCATCGGGGATATGGAGACGGGCGATGCGCCCGTGCCCAGTAATTTGCGCGGCTGGCTCAACAGCCAGATTGCCGACACTCTCCAGGATTCCCGGGCTGGCGGCAGAGCGGTGGCGCTGGAACGAACGGTCAGCGATCTGGAAGCGCGTCTGCCGAAATTGATCGAAGAAGCGGTAACGAATCGGTTCCACAACATGGCGAGCAAACTACAGCAGGAGATTGAAGAAACTCACGTCCGGACGCTTGAAACCTTCGTGAAAAATATTCAGGTCAAGCTGGTGCAGCGCGTGTCCGCACTCGAAGTCGACATGTCGAAGCAGGCGGAGGCGATGAGTCAGCTGGGGGAGTCTTCGCAACGCACGGAAGACAATCTCAGCCGGCTCATTTCGGGCGTGGACAAACTGGCGCAGGAACTGCCGAAGCGTCTGGCTGCTGCGCCCCCCGAACCACCGCCGGAGACCGATTCCGAACCGGGGGCCGCGCGCCGCGGATCGGGATCGTCATCGCGGAGTCCGTCGCTTAAAATACTCGGGATTGCGGCCGCGCTGGTGCTCGTCGCTCTGGCTGTGTTTGGGGCCTCGAGATGGTTTCAGTCTCCGAAACGGGTCGGCGGGGCTCCCGCCGCGGACACATCCGCGCCTTCGGGCGGGCCGCCCGCCGGTCCCGTTGCCCTGACTCCCGGGGCGGATACAAAAGCAAAGATGCAGGCGGCCGAAGCGTATTCCGAACGTAAGGAGTATCCGACGGCCGAAGACATTTACAAGCAGATTCTCAAGACCGAACCCAATAACGTGGATGCGATGAAGGCGTTGGCGAGTGTTCTCTACCGCGAAGACAAAATCGAGGAGAGCGCGGCGGTGCTTGACAAGCTACCCCGCAACTGACGGCGTGGCGAACTGAAGCCAAAAGCCGGACGAACCCTTTCGGGCCGCCCGGCTTTTGGCTTCGTTTTGTAAAATCGACTACTCGGCTTGGGTTATTCCGCTAACGTTTCTTCCGGTCCCGGGTCTTCGCTCAGCCCGCCCGTGTACGTCAACCGCGCTTCGTCTTCATACCCTGCCAGCGCATCGAGCGTCGGTTCCGGGATCGGCTCTTCCACGATATCCTCGCCCGCGATTCTGGTCCGGCGATAGAACTCCATCCCGGTGCCCGCCGGCACAAGCCGGCCCATGATGACGTTCTCCTTGAGGCCCCGCAGGTAATCCACCTTGCCGTTGATCGCGGCTTCGGTCAATACACGCGTTGTCTCCTGGAAAGAAGCCGCCGAGATGAACGAATCGGTCGAAAGCGATGCCTTCGTGATACCCAGCAGCACGGCTTTACCCTGCGCCGGACGCCCGCCCGCTTCTTCCACCCTCAGATTCTCCGCACGGAACTTGAACTTATCCACCACTTCTTCGGGCAGAAATTCCGTGTCGCCGATATCTTCCACGCGCACCCAGCGCATCATCTGGCGCGAAATCACTTCAAGGTGCTTGTCGTTGATATTCACGCCCTGCAACCGGTAAACTTCCTGAATTTCATCGACGAGATACTTCTGCAATGCCTTCTCGCCGCGCACATCCAGAATGTCGTGCGGATTGCGGGGACCATCCATCAGCGGGTCGCCCGCGTTAACACGCTCGCCTTCCTGCACGTTGATGTGGACGCCGCGCGGCAGCGAGTATTCCCGCTCTATGCCATCGTCCCCGACGATATAAATCTTGCGCTGGCCCTTCGACAGTTCGCCGTACTTGACGATACCGTTGATCTCGGCCATGATCGCGGCCTCACGCGGCTTGCGCGCTTCGAACAGTTCCACCACGCGCGGCAGACCGCCCGTGATGTCCTTGGTCTTCGTGGTTTCACGCGGAATCTTGGCGATCACATCGCCCGCGTGCACTTCTTCGGCGTCATGCACCATAAGGTGGGCATGCGTCGGCATGAGGTATTTGCGGGAGCCGCCGGCGCCTTTGACCTGGACCATCGGCTGCCGTTTTTCATCCGGTGAATCCGTGACCACGAGCTGCGACATGCCCGTGACTTCATCGACCTGCTCGGTGAGCGTGATGCCTTCGATCAGATCTTTGAAATGCACGGCGCCGGTGAGCTCGGTCAGGATCGAGAACGTATAAGGATCCCATTCCAGCAGGATCTGGTTCGCTTTGATCGGATCGCCTTCGGCAACCGTGATCCGCGCGCCGTAAACCACCGGATAGCGCTCTTTTTCGCGCGCCTTATCGTCGACGATCGCAAGAATGCCGTTGCGGTTCATCGCGATGATCTCGCCCTTTTCGTTACGCACCCACTGGACGTTGATGTACTTCGCGAAGCCGTCCGCTTTCGCATCCTGCTTCGACTGTTCGGAAATCCTGGTGGCCGTGCCGCCGATGTGGAACGTACGCATCGTGAGCTGGGTGCCTGGTTCGCCGATGGATTGCGCCGCGATCACGCCGACCGCTTCGCCTCGCTCGACCAGCCGGCCCGTGGCAAGATTGCGCCCGTAGCAGGCAACACAGACGCCGCGCTTCGATTCGCAGGTGAGCACCGAGCGGATTCTCACCCGGTCGATACCGGCCGCCTGAATTGCCGCGGCCGTTTCTTCGGTGATTTCCTGATTGACCGCCACGATCACGTTACCCTCGTAATCGCGCTGGTCTTCGAGAGCCACGCGTCCGACGATACGGTCGCGCAGCGGCTCGATGATTTCACCGGATTCGATGATCGGCTCAACGATGATGCCTTCGGTCGTGCCACAGTCGTTTTCGCTGATGATCACGTCCTGCGCCACATCCACCAGACGCCGTGTGAGGTAGCCGGAATCGGCCGTTTTGAGAGCCGTATCCGCCAGACCTTTGCGCGCGCCGTGGGTCGAAATGAAGTATTGCAGCACGTTGAGACCTTCGCGGAAGTTGGCCGTAATCGGCGTTTCGATGATCTCGCCCGAGGGCTTGGCCATCAGGCCGCGCATACCGGAGAGCTGGCGGATCTGCTGTTTCGAACCGCGCGCCCCGGAATCCGCCATGATGTAAATCGGGTTGAGGTAACGGCCGGTGCGGTCGTCCTCTTCCATGGCGCTGAACATTTCGTCCGAAACCTTCTCGGTAACCCGCGACCAGATTTCGATGATCTTGTTATAACGCTCGCCGTGGGTGATCGCGCCATCCTGATACTGGCTTTCGACCGCGACCACTTCCTTCTCCGCGTTCCTGACCAGTTCCGCCTTCTCGCCCGGGACGACCATGTCGTCAACCCCGATCGAGATACCCGCGCGGGTGGCATAAAGGAAGCCAAGGTTTTTGACCTTGTCCAGCATGTCGACCGTAATCTGCAAGCCGAATTTGAGGTAACAATACTGTACGAGCTGCGCCAGCCCCTTCTTCTTCAGCAGGCCGTTGATGAACGGCATCTCTTCGGGAAGATGGTCGTTGAAAATGACGCGGCCGACGGTCGTGTCCATGTACTGCTTCACGAACTCGATCGGCTCGGTGTGCATGATGTTCTGGTTATCGAACGCCTTGTTGAGATCGATCACGCGGCCCGTGTAGCGCAGCTTGATCGGCGTCAGCGTCTGGACCTCTTCCATTTCGAGGGCAATCAGCACATCGTCGGTCGAGGCGAACGTGCGGCCTTCGCCTTTGGCTCCCGGACGCGATTTCGTCAGGTAGTAGCAGCCGAGAACCATATCCTGCGTGGGAACGGTGATCGGTCCGCCATGCGCCGGCGAAAGGATGTTGTTCGACGCCAGCATGAGCGTGGCGGCTTCGATCTGCGCTTCCGGCGACAGCGGAATGTGAACGGCCATTTGATCGCCGTCGAAATCCGCGTTGAAAGCCGTGCAGACCAGCGGATGGATCTTCAGCGCTTTGCCTTCGACCAGAACGGGTTCGAAAGCCTGAATGCCGAGGCGGTGTAGCGTGGGCGCGCGATTGAGCAGAATCGGATGGTCTTTGATGACCTCTTCGAGAATGTCCCAAACCACCGGGTCCTGCTGCTCGACGAGTTCTTTGGCCTGCTTGATGGTGGTGCAATGCCCGCGCTGCTCCAGCCGGTGATAGATAAACGGCTTGAACAGTTCGAGCGCCATTTTCTTCGGCAGACCGCACTGGTGCAGTTTGAGATCGGGACCGACCACGATGACCGAACGGCCGGAATAATCGACGCGTTTTCCCAGAAGATTCTGACGGAAACGGCCCTGCTTGCCTTTGAGCGTGTCGGAGAGCGACTTGAGCGGGCGGTTGTTGGCGCCGCGGAGCACGCGGCCGCGGCGGCCGTTGTCGAACAGTGCATCGACGGCTTCCTGCAACATGCGCTTTTCGTTGCGGACAATCACGTCCGGCGCATGCAACTCCATCAGCTTCTTGAGCCGGTTATTGCGGTTGATGACGCGGCGATAGAGATCGTTGAGATCGGAGGTGGCAAAGCGGCCGCCATCGAGCGGCACGAGCGGACGAAGTTCCGGCGGAATGACTGGCAGCACATCCAGAATCATCCATTCCGGCTTGTTACCCGATTTGCGGAAGCTCTCGACGACGCGCAGACGCTTGGCGAACTTCAGCTTTTTCTGCTGCGAAGTCTCGGTCTTCATTTTTTCGCGAATGTCTTCGCTCAAAAACTCGACGTCGATCTTCTTGAGGAGTTCCTTGATACCCTCGGCGCCCATCATGGCGACGAATTTACCGGCCGTTTCGGGGTCCTGCTCCAACTGCCGTTTGCGCTCGTCGGAGATTACATCGCCCTGCGTGAGATCGGCCACGGTGCCGGGATCGACCACCACATACGCTTCGAAATACAGCACCCGCTCGAGCTCACGCAGCGTGATATCGAGCAGATGGCCGATGCGCGAAGGCAGGCCTTTGAAGAACCACACATGCGAGCAGGGGCTGGCCAGCTCGATGTGCCCCAGGCGCTCGCGGCGGACACGGGCGAGCGTCACTTCGACGCCGCACTTGTCGCAGATCACGCCGCGATGCTTCATGCGCTTGTACTTGCCGCAGAGACATTCCCAGTCCGTCACGGGTCCGAAGATCCGCGCGCAGAAGAGACCGTCGCGTTCCGGCTTGAACGTCCGGTAGTTGATAGTCTCCGGTTTGGTGACTTCGCCGTGACTCCAGCTTCGGATCTTTTCGGGCGAGGCCAGAGAGATCCGGATAGAGTCGAAATCCGCGGTAATATTTGCCCGATCGTAGGGAGAGGATCGCATTTGTTCTCCTAATAAGCCAAAAACAAGACAACTGCTTTAGCCACGGATGAATCGGATGAAAGCGGATAAAACCAAATCAGATTTTCTTATCCGTTTTCATCCGATTCATCCGTGGCCCAATGTTTTAGTCCGCCGCGAGCGCTGTATCTTCGGTCTGTTCGCGGAACTTCTTCATCAGTTCCACATCGAGGCACAGAGACTGCAACTCACGAATCAGCACGTTGAACGATTCCGGCACGCCAGGCTCGATTGCAGCCTCGCCTTTGACGATGGCTTCGTAAATCTTGGCGCGTCCATACACATCGTCCGATTTCGCCGTCAGCAGCTCCTGCAGAATGTAGGCGGCGCCATAAGCTTCGAGCGCCCACACTTCCATTTCGCCGAACCGCTGTCCGCCGAACTGCGCTTTACCGCCGAGCGGCTGCTGCGTGATCAGCGAATACGGGCCGATGGAGCGGGCGTGGATCTTGTCGTCAACCAGATGCGAGAGCTTCAACATGTAGATGTAGCCCACGGTCACCGGCTGCTCGAATTCCTGCCCCGTCATGCCATCGAACAGCTTTGTCTTGCCTGAAGTCGGCAGGCCGGCTTTCGCCAGCTGCTTCTTGATTTCCTTCTCGGTCGCGCCATCGAACACAGGGGTCGCAAACTGCACGCCCAGCGCCTTCGCCGCCCAGCCGAGATGTGTCTCCAGGATCTGCCCGACGTTCATACGGCTGGGAACGCCCAGCGGATTGAGAACGATCTCAACCGGTGTTCCATCCGGAAGATACGGCATATCTTCTTCCGGAAGGATACGCGCAATGACACCCTTATTCCCGTGCCGTCCGGCCATCTTGTCGCCTACCGAAAGCTTGCGCTTCATGGCGATATAAACCTTCACAAGCTTGATCACGCCCGGAGGCAGTTCATCGCCCTTGCGCAGCTTGGCGATCTTTTCGTCGGTGATCTTTTCGAGCACCGCGATCTGGCGCGACGTCATCTCTTCGATTTCGTCGATCTGTTCGTTAATGCGGGCGTCCTTGTTGGTGAAACGGACGCGCTTCAGATCGCGCGAACGCGTTTTTTCGATGGAATCGCGATCGAGCAGCGCGCCCTTGGCGAAGAGCTTCTTGTTGGTCTTTTCATCGTGCAGGTCGGCGAGGACTTCCTTGCCTTCGAGCAGATTCCCGAGGCGCTTGGCGCGCTCGTCGGTCAGAATGCGGATTTCGTCGTTCAGATTGCGCTGCAAACGGGCAATCTGGGTTTCTTCGATACGCCGTGAGCGCTCGTCCTTGTCCTGCCCCTTGCGGGAGAAGATCTTGCAATCGACCACGGTGCCTTCGATACCCGGCGGGCAGTAAAGCGAAGCGTCCTTCACGTCTCCGGCCTTTTCACCGAAGATCGCGCGGAGCAGTTTCTCTTCCGGGGTGAGCTGCGTTTCGCCTTTCGGCGTCACTTTGCCTACCAGAATGTCGCCCGGTTTGACGGTTGCGCCGATCCGGATGACACCCGACTCATCCAGATTGCGCAGGAAAGAATCGGCAATGTTCGGGATGTCGCGGGTGATTTCTTCCGGACCCAGTTTGGTGTCGCGGGCCTCGATCTCGAACTCTTCGATGTGGATCGAGGTGTAGTAGTCTTCCTTGACCAGTTTTTCGCTGACCAGGATCGCGTCCTCGAAGTTGTAACCGCGCCACGGCATGAACGCAACAAGCACGTTCCGTCCGAGCGCCAGTTCGCCCATGTCGGTGCAGGGGCCGTCGGCCAGAACCTGCCCCTTGATAACCCTCTGGCCCTGATAAGCGATGGGCTTCTGGTTGATGCAGGTGTTCTGGTTCGAGCGCTTGAACTTCGTCATCTGGTAGATGTCCGCGCCGACTTCGCGCGACATCTGACCTTCATGCGCGGTGCCATCGACGCGCACGATGATGCGTTCGGAATCCACCGAATCCACTATGCCCGCGCGCTTGCAGAGAATTACGGCGCCCGAATCCCGCGCCGTGACATATTCCATGCCGGTGCCGACGTAAGGCGCATCGCCGCGCAACAAAGGCACGGCCTGCCGTTGCATATTCGAACCCATCAACGCGCGGTTCGCGTCGTCGTTTTCAAGGAACGGGATCAGGCTGGCGGCGACGGAGACGAGCTGTTTCGGACTAACGTCCATGTACTCGATTTCGTCCCGGCCCTTTAGAACGAAGTTGCCGGCCTGGCGGGCGTTGGCCAGTTCCGGAGCGATCCGGCCATTTTCTTCCAGCTCGACATTCGCCTGAGCGATGGTGTATTTATCTTCTTCCCACGCCGAGAGATAGTCGCAATGGGCGACGTATTCGGCCTTCTGTTTATTGGCGGCCAGGGCGTTATTCGCGGTCTCGAGCGCATCGCGGAAGATCACGTCGTTCACCTTGAATGAGGTGTCGCCGGGATTCAGAATGCGCACTTCATCCACAACCACGCCATTGATGACCCGTTTATACGGGCTTTCAATGAAGCCGTAATCGTTGATGCGGGCAAAACACGAGAGCGACGAAATGAGACCGATGTTCGGGCCTTCCGGCGTTTCGATCGGGCAGATGCGGCCGTAATGAGTCGGGTGCACGTCGCGCACTTCGAAGCCCGCGCGTTCGCGGGAGAGACCGCCCGGTCCGAGGGCCGAGAGACGCCGTTTGTGCGTAATCTCGGAAAGAGGGTTGGTCTGATCCATGAACTGCGAGAGCTGGCTCGATCCGAAAAATTCGCGGATGGCGGCCATGACGGGCTTCGCGTTCACCAGATCGTGCGGCATGGCCGTCGACATTTCCTGGTAGACCGACATCTTTTCCTTGATCGCGCGCTCCATGCGCACGAGGCCGATGCGGAACTGATTTTCAAGTAACTCGCCCACCGCGCGGACGCGGCGATTACCCAGATGATCGATATCGTCTACCACGCCGATGCCCTTGCGCAGCTTGAGCAGGTAGCGGATCGTGTCGTGAAAGTCCTCGGGATGCAGGATGCGCGCGTCGTAATTGGAGCCATCCGCTTTCTTGCGGGTGGGCGACTCCGGCGCATCGTAGATCTTGATCGAGAACTTCATGCGGCCGACACGCGAAAAGTCGTATTTACGCGCATCGAAGAACATGCCGTCGAACAATTGCGTCGCGGTATCCACCGTCGGCGGATCGCCCGGGCGCAGCTTGCGATAGATTTCGATCAGTGCGTCCTTGCGTGTCTTGACCGGATCTTTCCTCAGCGTGGTCGAGATCACGGTGCCGACTTCGTCGCGCTCCGGGAAGAATACATCGAAGCTCTCGATGCCGGCTTCAATCAACCGGGAGATGACCGTTGGGGTCAGTTCCTGATTGGCGTCAATCATCACTTCGCCGGTCGACATATCCACGACGTCGGCCGCAATGAAAGCGCCTTCGAGATCGTTGGCCGCCACTTCGACCTGCGCGATCTTGTTTTTCAGAACCTCGCGCATCAGGCCCGCAGTGATCTTGCGGCCCTGCGGCACCACCACTTCACCCGCCTTGTTGTTAACGGCGTGCGAGAGCTTCAGGCCGACAAGATTTTCATCGACGTTCCAGTGCAGTTTGGCGTCTTTGATGCCGAGTTTGCTGATTCTGTAGAAGGTTCGCAGAATCTGCTCGTCGGTTTCGAGACCGAGCGCGCGCAAAAACACCGAACCGTAGAATTTGCGTTTGCGATCGATGCGAACGTACAGCAGATTCTTGTTGTCGTACTCGAATTCCACCCAGCTTCCGCGGTACGGAATGATTTTGCCGAGGTAGTAGCCCTGAGACGCGACGCGTTCGAAAAACACCCCGGGCGAGCGATGCAGCTGGCTGACAATGACGCGCTCGGTGCCATTGATAATGAACGTGCCATTGTTCGTCATCAACGGGATTTCGCCAAAGAACACTTCCTGTTCCTTGATATCCCGCACGCTTTTCTGGCCGGTTTCCGCGTCCTTCGCGTAAACGGTGAGCCGGATGGTGACCTTCAGAGGGGCTGCATACGTCATGCCACGCTCTTCGCATTCGGCCTGATCGTACTTCAACTGCAGGCCGACGGGATCGCCGCACTTGTTGCAGAACGTCACGATGTTGCGGTTGAAGGTGCCGCAATGGTGGCAAAGAATGTCGCCGGGATGAAAGGGATCGGTCTTGATGGTAGCGCCGCACGAAGGGTTGCGGCAGGTGGAACGAAGGTGATGTAAACCCTTCAAATTGCCGCACTTGCATTCCCAGTTGCCGATCGAATAATCGACAAACTCCAGCTGACTGACGCCGCGGAAATCGGAAATCGGGAAGACGGAGGTAAATACCGTCTGCAGTCCGATATCGTCGCGCTCGTTCGGCAGAAGATCCATTTGCAGGAACTTCTCATACGAATTCTTCTGGACTTCGATCAGATTAGGAATCGGAATCGAAGTTTTGATTTTGGAAAAATCAACTCTATCGGGGGCCAGGCCGTTCTCAGACATAGGATTCAGGAACTCCGTTACAGGCAAAGCGCCTCAAGACGCCCGTTACCTGGAAACCAAAAACGCAGAAACCGACAACCAATGCGAGCCGCTCTCTCTTTTGCGGAAAGAGATGCGGCTCGCCGGACAGGAAACTTTGCTGCTTACATGCTCGCGGAGGAGCACGGGACTGGACGCGCGTAGTGCCGGATCAGCATACACACGACGGAAACAGGGCACAAAACAGGTGAGATTGCGAACAATTGAAAGAAAGGACTCCTGTAGCTGGCAAAGGATGGGTACACGTATAGCGTTTGCGCACAGACGCACAAAGCCCCCACGCGAAGGTCTGGGTCTGTAAATTAAGGACCAGCAATTTAACTGCCAGGATTCCAGCGCCACCGTCACCAATCCGGGTCTGACTCCGGTAGAAACCAACGCCAACTTACGACGTTAGCACCAAAACGTCCACCCGTCAACTACAAAGCCCAATAGCGGCACGAGAACTTACGCCCTCCTGCCGCCCTAGTTCCCCCCACCAAAGGGGCCGCAACCATTTACACCTGCCAGACGAGTTACACCTGCCAGACGAAGAAAATAAATCGAATTCCCGATTACTTTACTTCGACGGTTGCGCCGACGTCGACGAACTTTTTCTTGATGGCCTCGGCTTCGTCCTTGCTGACGCCTTCTTTGACTGCCTTCGGTGCGCCGTCCACAAGATCCTTGGCTTCTTTCAGGCCAAGACTGGTGACTTCGCGCACGGCCTTGATGACATTGATCTTGTTTGCGCCAGCCGCGGTCAGAACGACCGTAAATTCGGTCTTCTCTTCCACCACCGGAGCCGCAGCCGCAGCCGCGCCGCCCCCTGCCGCCGCGGGAGCCGCCGCAGCCGCTGAAACGCCCAACTTCTCTTCGAGCAACTTCACGAGCTGTGACGCCTCAAGCAGCGTCAAACCCTGAATCTGATCCGCAATCGCGTTGATATCCGCCATGATCTTAAAAACTCCTCAAACTCTTTCGTTCAAAAAAATATCGTTCGCCGGAAGCGCTGGAATCGATCCCGCCCCGGTCAGCTTTGAAACTTGTTCTCTTTGACGCCCTGATCGACCACTACCGCCAGATTCCGCCCCACCGCATTCATCACGGTCACCAGTTGTTGAGCCGGGGCGTTGATCACATACAGCAGTTTGGCGAAAATTTCGTCCTTCGACGGCATGGTGGCAAGCTCGCCGATCGCCCGGATGTCGATGGCGCGTCCCTCCACCAGTCCGGCCTTGAACGTGAATGCCGGGTTCGTTTTTGCGTACGCGGTCAGAACCTTCGCGAGGCCCACCGGATCGTTGGTGAAGGCGAGCGATGTCATCCCCTTCAAACCTTTGAGAACCTGCTCGGAGGGAGTGCCTTCGGAGGCGATTTCCGCGATATTGTTTTTGACAACCTTATACTGACCGCCGGCGCCGCGAACGGCCTTGCGCAGATTGTAATCCTGCGCGACCGTCAGCTTGTTGAAACCATTGACGAACACGTTGTTCGCGTTTCCGAGCGCCTTGCGAAGCTCCTCGAAATCCTTCTTCTTTTCGTCCCTGTTTTTCATTGTTTATCCCGCTTGCGTTTATCCCGCCTGCTTGCGCGTTGCCCGTTCCGCTTACGCTTGCGCGAGCGCTTCCTTCGCGGTCAATTCCGCGACATCGATGGCGATGCCCGGACCCATGGTCGAGCACAGAGTCGCGCTCTTGACATACTTGCCTTTGGCCGCCGACGGTTTTGCCTTCAGGACAGCGGTAATCAGGCTCGATGCATTCTCCACCAGCTTGACCGCACTGAAGCTGGCTTTACCGATGGGAGCGTGGATAATACCCGTCTTATCGACGCGGAATTCCACTTTGCCGGCCTTCACTTCCAGTACGGCTTTGGCAACATCGGCTGTAACGGTGCCGGTCTTCGGGTTGGGCATCAGGCCGCGCGGCCCGAGGATTTTACCAAGCTTACCTACCGAGCGCATCATGTCCGGCGTGGCGATCACGGCATCGAAACCGGTCCAGCCTTCGGACTGAATCTTGTTGACCATGTCCTCGCCGCCGACAAAATCCGCGCCGGCTTCCGTAGCCTCGCGCTGCTTGTCACCGCTCGCGATCACCAGAACCGTCTTGGATTTGCCAAGGCCGTTGGGCATGATGACCGTGCCGCGAACCATTTGATCCGCATGCTTCGGATCTACGCCCAGACGCATGTGAACTTCGACTGTTTCGTCGAATTTGGCGAACTTTATCTTCTGAAGAAGAGGAACCGCCTGATTGAGTGGGTAGTCGCGTGTCTCGACTTGCTTAAGCGCGGCTTGGTATTTTTTTCCGGGTTTTCTGGCCATATCTCCTCATTGGTGCGAACGGCGGCGTCAGGACTGAGCTTTAAAAATCTCAGCGCGCACACCTCCCATTGAGCCCTGTTGGGGGTACTCAAGAATCGTAACACGGCAGGTCCGGTGGCGCAACCGCCGCGTCAGGTTGAAAAAAACCTCGAAACATCTTCTCTTGCTTTTAAAGGAGACTCTTTCAGGCATCGCGACTCGGTCCGGCGCGGGCTGCTCGTCGCTTTATCGCTGGCGCAGTGGCGAAACGCGCCTGAGCCCTGACACTTGAAAGGTGAAACTGTTCCTGCCGGAACGAGGAGTTTCACAATGCGAATACCTGGCAATAATGGCGCAGGCTCAATATGGGATCTATGCTATATTCAAGAAGTGGCATGGGAAGTCGAATTCACGGATGAGTTCGAAGCGTGGTGGCACAAGTTGTCAGAATCTGAGCAGGGAAAAGTTGATGCTCGCGTTTGCCTGCTGATCGAGCGCGGCCCCAATCTCGGGTTTCCCTTCAGTTCACAGGTCAAAACATCCCGCTTTCCTGAGATGCGCGAATTGCGCGCCCAGGCCGGGGGTGACCCCTTGCGGATGTTATATGCCTTTGACCCGCGCCGAACAGCGATTCTCCTGATCGCTGGCGACAAAACCGGCGACGACCGCTGGTACGAAACGAACGTGCCGGTGGCTGACCGGTTGTTCGAACGCCACTTAAGGATGATCGAGAAGGAGAGGACTGAACATGGCTAAGAATTTCCAGGAACTGCGCGCCGGGATGTCCGCCAAAGCAAAAACGGCCAGCGCGACTGAGCACCGCCGGTTAATGGAAGAAATGTCGCTTCTCGAACTCCGGAAAGCGCGCGAGTTGACTCAAACGAAGATTGCTGACGAGTTGCACATGGGACAGGGCGACGTATCCAAACTGGAACGGCGTACGGACATGTATGTCAGCACGCTGGCCAGTTACCTTCAGGCCGTGGGCGCCGATCTGGAGATTCGCGCGGTGTTTCCCGACGGGCGCGCCGTGAAAATCACGCAGTTTTCTGAAGAGTCAATTTAACGGTGTCGTTCAGCTCTCAGTTCTGACTTAAAATCTGGCGCAGCAGCGGAATGCTTTGCGGCGGACGCGCGGTGTCCGGAATCGTCCTGATGTAGGCGTAGATGTCCGCCAGTTCCGCATCCTTCAGCACTTTCACGGAATAAGAAGGCATCTGATTGGCCCGCGGCGGATTGCGCACATATCCGATGAAACCAGCCTGCGTCATCTTCATTGGAACCAGCCGCGCGCCCGGCCCGTTTTCACCGGAGAAACCGTGACATCCGTAGCAGGTGTATTTCACGAAGAGATCCTTCCCGTGCGCCGCATTCCCTGCCGGAGGCTGGGCGCTTGCGGCGCCGGACAGAAAGAGCACCGCCGTCAATCCGGCAAGAACTCGCATGGTTGTGTTTTTCATGTCGATTCTCCGGGTTAACGAGGCTGAGTGACGACGTCAATCATCGCGGGCTCACCCTTCTTGACTACTTCGATCGCCCGCTTGAACGCCGGAGCCAAATCGGCCGGATTGGTAATCGGCCCGTCGCCGTACATCCCATAGGCCTGCGCCATTTTGGCGTAATTGATATCCGGATCCCAAAGCTTCGTCCCGATATGCGCCCGGTCCGCGCCACGATTGCGGACGCTCGCGGCTTCTTCAATGAACATCACTTCCTGGTGATAGCCGCGGTTGTTGTGCATGATGGTCAGCAGCGGAATCCGATGGTGCGCCGCCGTCCACAAGACCCCCGGAGCATAATTCAGGTCGCCGTCGGTCTGAATCGACACGCTGAGCCGGCCATGCTTTTTGTTGGCCAGCGCCGCACCCACCGCCGCGGGCGCTCCGTATCCCATACCGCCCGCGCCCTGCCCGCCGATGTATCGATAATGCTTGTCGAAATTCCACAACCGCCCGGGCCAGCCGCTGATGAAGCCCTGCCACGATACGAGCGACCAGTCCTCATTTTCGATCAACGGCCACAGCTCGGCGCACAGCCGGCCAAGGCTGACGGGGCTCGCATCCCAGCCCACCGCGGCCAGTTCGATATTGCGCTCGCGCGCCGTCTTGTGCCTGGCCGCGATCTCCGCGCCGCGCGCCTGCATCGCTCTCCGGCGATCGGGCGTAATCAGTCTTTTACACTCTTCGATCAGTGCCGGCAGCGTCGCCTCGCTGTCCGCCCCGATGTCGAGATCCACTTCAGAATAGTGTCCGAAGACCTGAATATTGGCCTTATGCGAAAGATCGATGGTGGAGATGCTGACGATCTTTGCGTTGCGTGCCCTCGCCGCGGTCGCCGCCGCGGACACGTCCATCATTTCGAGGCACAGCACCACGTCCGATTCGTAACCCGCGCCGCCATTGCCAGCCAGAGGATGCCGGTTTGGGAAGTCCATCCGCTCGCTGGTGCTGACCGGCGCCTGCAGCGTTTCCGCCAGTTCCACCATCAGCTTCATGCCATCGGGAGTGCGGGCCGCGCGTTCGCTCATGATGAGGGGGCGTTCGGCCGCCACCAGCAGCTTTGCCGTTTCGGCCACCGCGCCGGCATCGCCCTGCGGTGGAGCAGTCCGGCTGAGTTTTGGAATGCGGAGGCCTGGCTGCAGGTTCGGATGCAGCTGCAGTTCCGCCGCCATGGTGATAAGCACGGGGCCCATGGGCGGCGTGCGCGCGATGTTATACGCGCGCACGGCGGATTCGGCGAAATGGCCCAGAGAGTAGGGTTGGTCGTCCCACTTCACGAAATCGCGCACCAGCGCCCCGATGTCCTGGGCGCTGTGCATCGACTGCACGCCCGCGTGGCGCTCGGCGCCATCGGCATGGTCGCCCACAACCATATAGATGGGGACGCGGTCCGCGTACGCGTTATAGATCGCCATTGAGGCATGCTGGATTCCGATCGTCCCGTGAATCAGCGCCATCATCGGCTTGCCTTCGATCTTGGCGTAACCGTGGGCCATGGCGACGGCCGATTCTTCGTGACAGCAGGTGAGCAGCTCCGGCATCTTGTTATCGCCGTAGTTGATGAGGGATTCGTGCAGCCCTTCGAAAGTGGAACCTGGATTGGCCGCGACGTATTCGATGTCGAGCGTCTTGAGCACGTCCACCATGAAGTCGGAACCCGGGTTTTCGATAATCCGCGAGGAAACCAGCGCGGGGCGGATGCCGGTATCGGCCGCCAGCGTGGCGGTGTTCAGTTGCGCGGTGCCGTTGCGCCGCGCAACTTCCTGTGCCGCCGCCGGAGTGGCCGTGGCAACCAGCGCGCCCGCGCTCGTAACGGCCCCCGTGACCCCTCCAGTGACAACGCCGGCAGCCGCGCTGGCGGCCGCTCCTTTCAGAAATCCCCGACGATCAACGGTATTTTTCGTGATTTTCGCCATATTCGCCTCACCTGCCTTTTGGCAACATCCATTAGACTACAAAAAATTCCGGCTGCGAGGCCGCCCCCGCCGCCACCCCGATGGGCAACAGGGCGCAGGGCAGGAAAACACGAAGGACGGGCTTCCGCTCGCGGGAATCCCCATGGCGCTGGTCCCGTGCCGCAAGTTCTCCGGCTAGCATAAAACCACCGCAGCGGCTCACGATTGCGTGCGTTGCTGAAAGCTCCATGGACGCAATGTCCGCGGCGGGCGTGGCGGCAAAAGACGGGTCCGTCAAATGGTCTTTCAACTTGCCGCTGCCCCGAACGAAGAGAGACAGCGCCACGTAGAGTCCCGGTTGCGCGCCGCCACATCGCGCGCACACTTCACTGTCCAGGTCCGCCAGTTCCGTTTTTAATTCCAGGACAGCGAGAGGCGCCGCTTTGCCGATCCTGGTGACAAGGCCGGCAACGATCTGCTCAATCTGGTTCTGCCCGGCATAAACCGGCGCGGGCTCACGGCATGCCGAGAAAACCAGGCCACACTGAACGTGGCTGTTCACCAGCAGATTCAGCGCCGGCCGGGCACGCTCGACAGCCAGATTCAGATCGATGCTGCTCTGCTTCGCGGTCTGGCTGCTGAACGAAAGAAGTCTGGTTGTCAAAGCCATGGCACTCTCAGCCGCGCGCAGCACCCGTCCGGCGCTCGGGCGAGCCGGGTGCGCCGCCCCGAGTTCGGATAATGCCAGCCTGGAACAGCCCGTAATCACGGTCAGGACATTCTTGAAATCCTGGGCAATCGCGCCCGCCACGCGGCTCAGCGACTCCACTTCCCACGCCCTTCTTTGTTCTTCTTCGTTCCGCTTCCCTGGCGTGATGTCCGTGAGCGTGCCTTCGTAATAGAGGATCGCCCCGTTGTCCTCCCGGACCACGCGCGCATTCTCCCGAACCGCGATGATTTCGCCATCGCGGCGGCGCAGCTCGTACTCGACGTTCTGAAAACCGCCTTCGTGTTCCAGCCGCTCCAGCAGGCGTTTCCGCACGCCGGGATCGACGTAGAGATCGTGCGCGATATTGACGTCGTTCAATTCCGCCTCGTTCGCAACGCCCAGCATCCGCAGCAGCATCGGATTCGCGGCCAGAATCCGGCCGTCCGGCGTGCTTTGATACACCCCTTCCAGCACGTTCTCGAACAGGTTGCGGAAACGCTCCTCGGATCGCCGCAGGGCATATTCGGCGCGTTTGCGCTCGGTAATGTCCGTCATCATGGCCAGCGATCCCGGAGCCCGGCCGTCCAGAAGATTACAACAGGCCAGTACCCAGAGCTCCGAACCGCCGCCGCCTCGCAGCCGCCGGTCGAACTGTGTCTTCCGGCCGCTCCTCAGATTATCGGCGCGGATCCGCTCCGTCGAAAGATCTTCCGGCAGGAAAAATTCGTCTGCCTTCCTGCCTGGCAGTTCCTCCAGAGGGACTCCCAGCATTCCGGCCATTCCCGCGTTGGCCCAGGTAATAACGCCCTCGCCGTCGAGAACCCAGATTCCCTGAGCCGCCGTCTCCATCAGCCGCCGAAACCCCGCCTCGCCGCGGGCTGTCTGCCGCGCCGGGCGTCCCATTCTGGCGCTGGCCGCGCTCAGCAAGGCTCCATCCAGCAGAAGGAGCACGCAGCGCGACAGAATGTTCGGCATCGATTGGCCCCGCTCCCAAAGATCGACCGCCGCCCAGAGCGCAAGCAGGGCAGTCGAAACCAGTCCGGGACCCGGACCGGCCCAGCCCGCGCTCGCGATAATGGCGGCAAATGCGGGCAGGAATGGATAAATTGGCTGCCCCGGGAAACGGCCGAGGAGGATCTCCACGCCAACAGCCAGGAAACAGACCAGCACCGCGAATGAATAGCGTCGCCACGCAGGATCGCGTCTATCTGTACTATTCATCAAGGATTGAAACCGCCGGGGCATCTGAGCGAACTGTGCACATAATACCGTATCCGAGAGTACTGCCTGGTACTATTTAATCCTCCTTATCCTATCCTTATGGTTGAGGATAAAGCGCTCCATTCGGATTACGGCGGCGAGGACCTCCGGCCATCGCCGCGGGGATAGAATGAACCATATATGAAATTGCTGTGCATCGGCGCTTTGTTTGCATCTTTGTGTATTGCGCCCGCCCCGGCGGCGCAGAAGGCCGCGGCGCCCGAACAGAAGGTTTCACCTTCCAGCGCGGCGGCGAGCCAGACCGAAGCGGAATCCGATGACCCGACCCGCATCGTTCTCGACGTGACGCGCGTGAATATCCTCTTCACTGTTACGGACAAAAAGGGACGTTTTGTCACCGATCTTGGGAAAGACGATTTCCAGGTCATCGAGAACAAGAAACAGCAGACGATTCAGCAGTTCACGGCGGAATCCGACCTGCCCCTTCGTCTGGCCGTGCTCGTCGATACCAGCAACAGTATTCGCGAACAGTTCCGGTTCGAGCAGCAGGCCGCCATCCGTTTCATTCAGAGCGTTGTCCGCCCGCGCGAGGACAGGCTGATGCTGGTGAGCTTCGACAGCACGGTCGAACTGGTGAGCGATCTTACGGGCGATCTGACGAAGCTGGAAGATGGCATAAAAAGCATGCGTCCAGGCGGCGGAACGTCGATGTACGACGCGATCTACTTCGCATGTAAAGAGAAGCTCATGATGGACCGGCCGCGCGACAAGTTCCGCCGCGCGATGGTGTTGATCAGCGACGGTAACGACACGGAGAGCCACGTGTCGCGCGATCAGGCGCTTGAGATGGCGCAGAAGGCCGATGTGGTGATCTATGCAATCTCAACCAACATCACGCGCGATGACAGCGATGGCGACAAAGTCCTGCGGTATCTGACGGAGGAAACCGGCGGCCAGGCGTTTTTCCCGTTCAAGATCGAAGATCTCGATCAATCGTTTGAGAACATCGCGAACGAATTGCGGCACCAGTACAACATCTTCTACCGTCCGGAGCCGCTGAAAGCGGATGGGCTGTACCACCCGGTTACGGTGAAGCCGAAGCGGAAAGATCTCATTGTGCGCGCACGCAGAGGGTACTATGCGCCAAAGCTGTAGCGGCCGCCGGACCCGGCATCGGGACTGATCGGGACCGGATGGGCGCGCGGGGCAAACTCAAGATCTTCCTCGGTTACGCCGCCGGGGTCGGCAAGACTTACCAGATGCTGACCGAGGCGCAGGAGCTCACACTTCAGGGCGTTGACGTCGTCGTCGGCTGGTTCGAGCCGCACGGGCGCAAGGAAACCATCGCGCGGACGGCTGGCCTCGAATTCATCCCGCGCAAAGTCTACGGCCATCGCGGCGCCTCCTTCGAAGACATGGATACAGCGGCCGTGATCGCCCGGCATCCGCGGGTGGCAGTGGTGGATGAGTTCGCCCATACCAACGTTCCCGGGTCCGGGCAGCCCAAGCGCTGGCAGGATGTAAAGGAAATCCTCGACGCAGGGATCGACGTCCTGACGAGCCTCAATATTCAGCATATTGAGAGCCTCAACGATCAGGTGTGGCATGTAACCGGAATCCGCGTTCGCGAAACCGTGCCCGACTGGGTGGTGCAGGAAGCGGATGAAGTCGTGATGGTGGATGTGACTCCGCGCGCGTTGCTGCATCGTCTGGAACGTGGCGTGATTTATTCGCCTGAAAAAGCCCGCCGGGCGATTGAGCATTTCTTCACCGAGTCGAACCTGACCGCGCTGCGCGAACTGGCGCTGAGGCAGACTGCCCATCAACTGGAAGAGCGGCGGGAGGAACTGCGCGTGCCGGAGCCTGTGTGGCCGCGAGAATCGAACCGGCCCGAGAATATTCTGATCTGGCTCACCCCGCATCCCTCCACCGCCATGCTGATTCGCCGGGGGCGGCGCGTGGCGGATTATCTGAATTCGCCCTGTACCGCATTGTTCGTGGCGCGCGATGCGGCTATGACGGAGCTTTCGGCGGAGGACCGCGCCGCGATCGAGCGGCATCTGAATTTCTGCCGCAATTTGCGCATCGCGCCGGAAGCGATCGAAAGCCGGGAACCCGCGAAGGCCGTGGCTGCGTGGGCGCGGGAGCACCGCATCAGTCAGATTTTCGTCACGCGCGACGCTCCGGAGGCCTTGAAGCTCGTGCATCTGGCGCGGGATATGCAGGTGACCATCGTCTCGGAACGCGTGCGGCACGCGGGTACGGAGAGCTGGAAGGCCGGACTGAAGTCCGGCGCCAACTGAAGTCTGTTCGCGTACTTTCAAACAAGAACGCCGATCCGATACACTCTGTCATGACGAAGTTCGTCCTCGCCCAAACCTGATGATCCTGCAACTGAATCACCTCAACGGCAAGGCGGCGGCAGCCACCACGCCAAGCGTAGTCGAAGCCCTCTACAAACTGGTAGAGGAGGGAAAAATCGACGCGGCTCAATTTGCCCGCCTCAGGGTTCAGCTGGACTGGGTTCAGTACAAACAGAATTTTCGCGAAATGGTGACGGTCTCGCGCGGCGCAGAGGGCATGGATATGCGCATCGACACGCGCCAGGTGACGCCGGACAATTTGCGTGCGGAAATACTGGGGGCTTTGGAGGCCGGGCACAACCATACCGGGACAAATCCGGACCGCATCCCGCTCGAAGACTTCAAATCGTTTCGTCACAGCATTGCGTGGGATTTCAACAAGCTCTACTGGGCTCACCTGGGCGACTGGGAGAAGGCGACCGGCAAAGGCTACGAACAGGCACTTCCGGGCGGCAAGTCCGACGGCAACCACGACGAAGCGGTGGCTGACAGCGTGGCCGATTTCTGGAGCCTGCTGCGCGACATGGAATCGAAGAACCAGCTTCCGCCCGAGATCTTCATGCTCGAAATCGGCGTGGGCAGCGGCAAGCGCTGCGGCATGTTCGTCGAAAAGTTTCGCGCGCTCGATCAGCAGCACGGGACCTCTTATTATCCGAGGCTCCGCGTGCTGATGGGCGACTATTCGCTCGAAACGCTGGACATGTCGCGTCCCGCGGTGAAGGAACACATCGAACTGTGCAGTTTCCTGGCGCTGGATGCCTTGAATCCGCTGAAAACACTCTCATTCCTGCGCCACAAGATTCTCTATATCCACTCGACCAACATGTATGACAACCTGCCGGACGAAGAGATCCTTCGCCGCAACGGGCGTCTTTTCTATGTCCACTCGCGTGCCTATGTGCCGATGAGCGCCGCGTTGAAGATGGCGGAAACGTTCAAAGTACCGGTGGGCAGCATCCGCGGGATGGTTGACAAGCTGCTAAGCACGGGACCGGATTTTATTGGAGACCGCGGCTGCGGCATGGCTTTCTGGCGGGAACTCTGGCAGGCGGTGCGCCTTGAAGAAAAGCTGGTGGCGTTCGAAGATCTGCCGGATCTTGCGCTGCCGACCGGCCTCGACGTGCCCAGACTGGAGGATATCCTGACGGAAGCGCCGGGCGACCTGCGGTTTCACCTCAGTTCGGGAGCGCTCGGAAGCTTCGTGAATACCATACCGCTGCTTCACCCCCGCGGTTATCTTCAGGTGCAGGATATATTCGTAACGGACTTGAATGAGTATCGGATCGGTTTCCACGGTCCGGGAAAACTGGATGGATCGATCGTGAACTGGGTCAATGGGGCGCTGCTGCGCGGAGTGGCGGAGCGGACAGGCTATAACCTGCATTTCGCGCCGTACCGTTACCGCAAAGGATCGAAGACTTCGGTTCTCTATACATCGCCACGCGAGTAATTTCCATGAGCCACGCGAATACTTTAATGACACTTCCCATTCTTCCCACTTCGATGGTTGGCAGTTATGCGATGCCTGGCTGGCTCGAACGGCTCAAGACCGATTATTTCGCCCGCCGGATCAGCCATCACGATCTTGACGAGATCTATGACGCCGCGTCCAAGGCCGCGATTAAGGATCAGGAGATTGCCGGTCTCGATATCGTCACCGACGGCGAGCCCAGACGCGACAACATGGTCGATTACTTCCTGGAGCGGCTGCCTGGCGTCCAGATCGATCGTTCCTCGAAGAAGTTCTATTACGATTTTTACGATAGTTCGGTGCATGGCAAGCTGCCGACCGCTTCGCTCGGACTGGTGCGGGACTTCCAGTTTCTGCACACCTTTACGGACCGGGCAACCAAGATCTGCATCACCGGGCCGCACTGCCTGACGAAGCGGATCCGCAACCAGTTCTATCCGACGGACGAAGCCCTGGCGATGGACATCGCGCGGGTAATGAATCTGGAGTTGAAGGCGCTCGCCAAGGCCGGCGTGAATCTGATTCAGATCGACGAGCCGTATTACTCCGGGTTCCCGGAAGATGTGTCGTGGGCCGTGAAGGCATTGAATGCACTGGTCGAAGGGGTAGAGACCAAAATCGCCCTGCACGTTTGTTACGGGAACCGGTATGGCAAGCCTTCCTGGGAGGGCAGCTATCGTTACCTTTTTCCCGCGATTCTGGAAGCGCATATTCAGCAGCTGACCCTCGAATTCGCACGGCGAGGGGGAGAAGATCTGGATCTGTTCCGGGAGTTCAAGCCTCCGTTCGAACTCGGCGTGGGCGTGATCGACGTGAAGAACGATGAGGTGGAAACACCGGACATGGTTGCGGAACATATTCGCCGGGCGCTCGACGTGATGCCTGCGGAGCGGATTGCGGTGCTGCCCGATTGCGGCTGCTTCCATTTGCCGCGGGACGTGGCTTTCGCGAAGTTGAAGGCGATGGTGGAGGGAACGCGAACCGTCCGTAAGGAACTGGGAAAGTAAGTCAGTCATTCAGGTCAATATGCAGCCACCGAATCCAATCAGAGAAGCTCTGACCGCCGGACGTTTTTCCTACATCGTGGAACTGGTGGCAAGCCAGCGCACGCCGGAGGCGAAGATATTCGAGACCGGGTCGGCGCTGGCCCGCATTCCCGGAGTCGTGGGGGCGGGCATCACCAGCTATGCGGGGGGCTCGGCTGGCCATGACCCGATTCGCATCGGGACGGGCGTTCGCTCGCGGGGACTGACACCCAACGTCCATATCACCTGTGTCAATAAGGACCGGCGGGAGATCCTCAAGCAACTCGAGACCTGTCACTCCCTCGGCATTGAGAATATTTTTGCGATCACGGGCGATTATCCGCTGGGAGCCGACCCTGCCTCACCGCCTCTGTTCGCAATGGATTCCGTGCAACTGGTTGAGACGATCGCTGAGTTACGCGCGGCCGGGATGCCGTTTTACACCTCGGTCGCGGTGTCGCCCTTCAAGTACACCGAGGCCGATTGCGTTTACCAGTACCTCAAGCTGGAAAAGAAGATCGCCGCCGGAGCCGATTATGCGATTACGCAACTGGGGTACGATTCGCGCAAATTCCGCGAGCTGAAGCGCTATCTGGATGAACGCGGCCTGCGCACGCCCGTCTTTGGGAATGTCTATATCCTGCCCCCGAAGGCCGCGGAGAAGTTTTCCAAAGGCGAACCTCCCGGTTGCTGGGTATCGAAGGAACTTCTGGAGCGAATCCAGGTCGAGGCGCAGGCGGAAGACAAAGGCATGGCCGCACGGCTGGAGCGGGCCGCGCGCACGGTAGCGATTCTGCGGGGTCTGGGTTATGCGGGAGCTTATCTCGGCGGCAACGACAATGCGGAGCGCATTCAGTGGATTATTCACCGCTCCGAAGAGGTGGCTTCACAGTGGGAGGAATTTGCCGAAGAGATCTCCTACGCGCCCAAAGGCGGATTCTACTTCTTCGAGGCACCGTCTCATCCGCCGAAGCCTTTGGGAACGATTCCGCAGGTGCTCGATACAATGGCCCGCCTCTTCCCGGTTAAACACGAAGACAATGGCCTGCGGAGATTACTGACGTCGGCGCTCCAGTGGGTCGATAGCCGGCCGGCGATGGCTCATACGCTGGAACGCCTGGAGTTATCCATTAAGGCCCCTCTGTTCGGGTGTCAGGCGTGTGGCAACTGCGTGTTGGGCGAGATGGAGTATGTCTGCCCGATGACTTGCCCGAAGAATATGCGGAACGGCCCTTGCGGCGGCACTCTGAACGGCATGTGCGAGGTGCTTCCGGATAAGCCATGCATCTGGGTCAAGGTCTACGAAACGGCACAAAGCGCGAACCGGGTCGACGAATTGAAGGTCTATATCCCGCCACGAAATCGGTCGTTGCAGGGCACCAGCTCATTTATCAACCTTTTCCTCGAACGCGACAGCCGCCCGGGACACGATACGAACCCCGCGGTCGCTACGCTGGTGCGAATAGATAATGCGGCGGCTTCGGAAAATGAGAAGGTCTGAACGGTTAAGGTCTGAACGGTTAAGGTTTGAACGGTTAAGGTGACGATAATAATTTAATGGCTCACAAGCTGAAAAACATACTTGCGTCCGTGCCCAGCGATATCGAAATCGCCCAGTCCGCGACGCCGCTCCCGATCGACCGGATCGCGGCCGAAGCCGGCATCCTGCCGGATGAACTGGAGCAATACGGCAAAACCAAAGCCAAAGTGCACCTGTCGATCAGAGACAGGCTGAAAGACGTGCCGAACGGCAAATATGTGGTCGTGACCGCGATCACGCCGACTCCTTTGGGAGAAGGGAAAACCACCACCACGGTCGGGCTCAGCCAGGCGCTCGGGGCACACCTCGGGAAGAAGGTGTTCACCTGCATCCGCCAGCCCAGCCAGGGACCCACTTTCGGAATTAAAGGCGGCGCGGCCGGCGGCGGCTACAGCCAGATCGTTCCGATGGAGGAATTCAACCTGCACCTGACAGGCGATATCCATGCCATTACCGCGGCCAACAACCTGCTGGCAGCGGCGATCGACACGCGTATGTTTCACGAACATACGACGCATGACGATCAGGTGCTGTTCGATCGCCTGTGCCCTGTCGCGAAGGACGGCAGCCGCCGCTTCGCTCCGGTGATGCTGCGCCGCCTGCGCAAGCTGGGAATTGACAAAACGAACCCAAATGACCTGACGCCGGAAGAACGCAGCCGCTTTGCGCGGCTCGATATCGATCCCGAGACCATTACATGGCGCCGGGTGGTTGATACGAACGACCGCATGTTGCGTCAGATCACGATCGGCCAGGGTCCTGAAGAAAAAGGATTCACGCGGGTGACTGGCTTCGATATGGCGGTTGCCAGCGAGATCATGGCGATTCTGGCTCTCGCTACCAGCCTGGGCGACATGCGGGAACGTCTGGGCCGGATTGTCATCGGTTCCAGCCGCGCGGGCGACCCCGTGACGGCAGACGATCTGGGAATAGGCGGCGCCCTGACCGTCCTCATGAAAGACACGATCATGCCCAATCTGATGCAGACCATCGAGGGCACGCCGGCTTTCGTTCATGCCGGGCCGTTCGCCAACATCGCCCATGGCAATTCATCGATCGTGGCGGATCAGCTCGCGCTGAAGCTGGTGGGTCCCGACGGGTACGTTCTGACCGAGGCCGGGTTCGGGGCCGATATGGGGATGGAGAAGTTCTTCAACATCAAGTGCCGGTATAGCGGACTGATCCCCAATTGCGTGGTTCTGGTGGCCACCATCCGGGCTCTGAAAATGCATGGCGGAGGGCCGAAAGTGGTGGCCGGGCAACCGCTCGCGCATGCGTACCTGCAGGAAGATCTGGAACTGCTGGAAAAGGGCTGCAACAATCTTGTCAAGCTGATCGGGAATGCGCGCTCGTTTGGCATCCCGGTCGTCGTGGGGGTAAACCGGTTCCAGACGGACACCAAAGCCGAGACCGACCTGGTGCGGCGCCTGGCTATTGCGGCCGGGGCGGAAGATGCCGTTGTCTCCAACCACTGGGCCGAGGGAGGCGCGGGCGCGGTGGATCTGGCAAAGGCTATCGTTGCGGCCTGTGAAAAGCCGGGCGATTTCCACTTCCTTTATCCGCTCGAAATGAGCATCAAGGGAAAGATCGAGACCATTGTGCGCGAGATGTATGGCGGGAGCGGCGTGGAGTATTCGCCGGAAGCGGAAAAGAAGATCGAGGTGTATACGCGCCAGGGCTTCGATAAACTGCCGGTCTGCATGGCGAAAACCCACCTGAGTCTGAGCCACGATCCCAGTCTGAAGGGCGCCCCCACCGGTTTCGTCGTTCCCGTGCGCGACATTCGCGCCAGCGTGGGTGCGGGGTTCGTGTATCCTCTGCTGGGCACGATGAGCACCATGCCTGGCTTGTCCACGCGGCCGGGCTATTACGAAATCGATCTGGACGTGGAGACCGGCCGCATTATCGGGCTGTCTTAGGCAGGATGGAAGCCTCGGTCTGGACCGAAACGCTGAGCGGGTTTCGCGAAAAAGCAGGCGGGCTGGAACCGGTCCCGGCCGGGGTGTCGATCTCGGCTGTAACGGCAAGCCTGGCTCTTGCGCTTGTGGCGAAAGTGCTCCAGTTGGCGGGGAATCCGCGGGCGGCTTTGCTCGAAGGCGCGCGCGCGGAGTCCACGCATCTGGCTCAGCTTGCGGACGAGGATATCCGGGCGTTCAAGCGCTACATGGAGTGCAGGCGTCTGCCGGAGGCACGGGAGCAGGCGATAAAGCAAGCCATTGAAGTTCCGATGGAAGCGGCGCGCGCGGGGGTGCGGGGTCTTGAGATCTGTCTGGAGGCGGTTGGCCTGGTACGCGGGCTGACAGCGGCGGATGTCGGGTCGGCGGCCGCGCTGCTCTCGGGCGCCGTGCAGGCAATGCTGATCAGTGTCGGGTTCAATATCCGGATGATGCGGCCCGATCCGCGGTTTTCGGAAGCCGCGACCGCGGAGTGCCGGGAGCTGGAACTTCAGGCGCTCCGGCACTCCGTCGCGGTCACCGCGGCTTTATCGCAATAACTATCTGGTCTTCGCCTGCTCGCCCAGATAAGCAAGAGCGGCATCCACGCCGCCCTTTTTGTGCGGAATGCCGAACAGTTCGAAGCCCATCTCGACGCCACCCAGGGCGCCGGCAAGCATCAGGTCGTTGATACTGCCCAGGTGGCCAATGCGGAATGCCTTGCCAGCCAGTCTGCCGAGGCCTGCACCGAGAGACATGTTGAACTTCTCGAGCACGAGCGCGCGGAAAGCCGTTTCGTCGAAGCCCGCCGGCAGCAGCACCGTGGTCACCGTCGAACTGTATTCATGCGGATCGAGCGCGCAGATCTCCAGACCCCATGCGCGCACGGCCCTGCGAGTCGCTTCCGCCAGACGCTTGTGGCGTTTGAAGATGTTTTCCCGGCCTTCCTCCGCCATCATCGCGAGCGCTTCCTTCAACCCGTAAAACAGATTCGTCGCCGGGGTATAGGGGAAGAAGCCCTTCGCGTTTATCTCCAGCATGTCGTCCCAGCGCCAGAAACTCTTCACCATCTTTGAGGTTTTGGAGACTTCGATGGCCTTGCTGCTGATCGCGTTGAAACTCAATCCCGGAGGCAGCATCATGCCTTTCTGCGACCCTCCGATGGCGACGTCGACACCCCACTCAGTGTGTCGGTAATCGATCGAGCCCAGCGAAGAGACCGTATCCACCATCAGCAGGGCGGGATGCTTGGCGGCGTCCATGGCCTTTCTCACCGCCGCGATGTCGCTGGTGACGCCGGTCGCGGTTTCGTTGTGGACCGCGAGCACGGCTTTGATCTCATGGTTGCTGTCCGCGGACAGTCTGGCACCGATCTCGGCCGGATCCACGCCGTGCCGCCAGTCGCTCGGAATGAGATCCACCGAGAATCCAAGATGGCGTGCCATTTTCGTCCATAACGCGGCGAACTGGCCGGTATCGGACGCCAGCACTTTGTCTCCGGGACTGAGCGTGTTCACGAGTCCGGCTTCCCATCCGCCCGTACCGGAAGCGGTGTAAATGATTACGGGATCTTTCGTCTGAAAGACCGTTTTCATGCCCTCAAGGCAAGCCTTTGCGAGAACCGCGAAATCCGGACCCCGATGATCGATCGTGGGGTTGTCGATGGCGCGGAGAACCCGGTCGGGGACGTTGGTCGGGCCGGGAATTTGAAGGAAATGTCTGCCTGGTTGAAAAGTCATTGAGTTGATTCGTCTGGGTTCGCGGGTGAGTTCGATGCGATCCGGACTCCGGGCGATGCCCCTTAGATTGTACATTCCCGCCCGGGCAAAACAACTAACCGGCCGTCTTGCTTCCGCGAACGAAATGCACGACCAGGAAGATTACCGCCAGAATCAGCAGGACGTGAATCGCGGCGCCCGCCACGTGAAAGACCACCCAGGCCAGCAGCCAGCAAATCGCCAACAGGAAGAACAATACCAGAAAGATCGAGTCGGCAAGAAATCGCATTTTTCAGTCCTCGCCGCCAATGGAAGCACGGCCTGGGCCAAACCGCGTTCTTGTCGCAATCGCTTCTTCCTGTGCGCGGTGAAGAATGGCCCTGTCTCTTGTAGTATTATCTGTAACGTAATACCCTTGTAGATGTGATTCAGTCGTTCAAAGACGAGCGTGCCAGGAAGTTGCTGGACCGCCTGCGCGTCGTTGAACTGGTGAATATCGAAGAGCAAGCTCAAACGCGCCTGATCCGGCTGGACTCCGCGACTTCGCTGGAAGACCTGCGGGCGCTACGCGGCAATCGGCTCGAAGCGCTGAGCGGCAACCGCAAGGGGCAGTTCAGCATTCGGATCAATGACCAATATCGAATCTGCTTCAACTGGGAAGCGAAAGGACCATCCGATGTCGAAATCACCGACTACCACTAAGGGCGAAAAAAAACTGCCGCCGATCCACCCCGGCAGGATTCTGCTCGAAGACATGAAGGACGAAGAGGTCAGCATCAACGGGCTGGCGCAGGCCATCCGGGTGCCTGCTAACCGCATCAGCCTGATCGTGAATGAGAAGCGCGGGATCACCGCGGACACGGCCGCGCGCCTCGGACGTTACTTCGGGACCTCGGCGCAGTACTGGCTGAACATCCAGAACCGGTTCGACCTCGATTCTCTCGACAAGGCCGCGATCGAGCGCGATGTCATTCCAAAGAAAGCAGCGTAGCAATGCGAATGTCAGCAATTGCCGGCAAAAGGCAGGTTTAAAACTATAAATGCTACAAATGAAAGGGTTAGATGGCGGGGACGACGGGGTTCGAACCCGCGACCTCCGACGTGACAGGCCGGCGTTCTAACCAACTGAACTACGTCCCCGCTTGCGGACTTTTTAAATCTTAGCACGCCCCTCGCGCGCATCCAAGCAACTTGAAACGACTGCCTGAAACGACAGCCCGAAACGACAGCCCGAAACGACAGGTGCGGAAAGCACCGTGCAGTGACCGCCGCGATTTCATGAGAGAATGTTAGAGTTAACTGAAAATTGACACACTGGCATACCTTGTTTATAGAGGAGATCCGACGATGAGCCACCGCTCCGAGACTCCTTTCGACAACATCGAAAGCTCGCACGAATACGTCTCCCTGCTGGCGGAAGCGATTGAAGTCTCGCTCGCCGAAGTGGAGGCCGATATTGCGCTCGCGGGCGCGGACGGCGCCGACCGCCGGAAAGAAGCTCTGCAGCTGGTTTTGTTCAATATGGGAAAGCTGCAGGGACATATGACGTCCAGCCGCAGAATTCTCAACGATCTGCGTACTTTACGCCGCCTCCTGCTGGAGGAGCGGAGTCTCGCGAAGGCCTATCGCCAGACCGCCGGATAGCCACCTGCCCAGGGTGGTTAACGGCTGCATTTCATCGTATCCCGGCGGTCCGGAGCCGCCTGGAATTCCCCGCCCTTTTCTGCCGCTTCCGCCGGTGGCAGCACAAGTTAAATGACGCAATATGAGTCGTTTAAACATACACTTGACAAATGAAAAACCGGGGGCCTATCATAGGTTGCTCGTCGTAGTTAAATTCTTGTTAATTTTTACACCACTGGTTCAGGTGGGGGGCTCAACGTATGATGACCTTCGCAGTCGGTGAAAAGGTCGTGTATCCCAACCAGGGAGTTGGGACGATCGAAAATATCAGCACTCGCTTCTTTGAACAGAGGCCGGAGAAATTCTATCTCCTCAGGCTCTTCTGTTCAAGTATGACGGTGATGGTTCCGTTCTCGAATGCCGAAACGATCGGGCTTCGAAAACTCTCCAAGAATACGGATGTCAGCAAGGTGCTGGCGTATCTATCCGGTCCAGCCGTAGAAAATCTGTGCGACTGGAAACTCCGTTTTAAAGTTAACAGCGAGAAGATGTTAACCGGCAGTTTGTTGCAAATTGCCGAAGTCTTCAAGCAACTGGTGCGTATTCAAGCGGACAAACCACTGTCATTCCGCGAGAAGAAGATGCTGGACCGCACTCGAACCATGCTGATCTCGGAGGTTTCCCTTGCCCGGAATATCTCCCAGTCGGAAGCCATCCTGTTGTTGGAGAAATCATTGGCGAAGGTTGGCTTCGCTTTTCCTGAACCAGCGTAGTACTTTTCAGAGGTGCGGGCGTCCGGTTTGCTATTGCGGAACGCCCGCGTGCTCTTCCGGTCTTGTTTTCATCCATTCCCGCCTGTACCATTCCAGAGTCTCCCGCATTCCCTGCTCGAACGTGAACATGGGATCGTGCTTCAGATCCCTGCGCGCCGCGGCGGTGTCTGCCTGCGAATCGTGCACATCGCCCGCGCGGGACGGCCCGAACTTCGCCGCTATGCGGACACCTTCGATTTTCTGCAGCAACTCCCATGCCTGGTTGAGCGTGATTCGTCCCCCGTTGCCTGCGTTGTACATACGCCCGGAAACCAGCGGCGGAGCCTCGGCCGCCTTGATGTTCAAGGCCACCACGTCGTCCACAAACGTGAAGTCGCGCGACTGTTCCCCATCGCCGAATATCGTGGGAGCGCGCTGCTCCAGAATCGCCGTCATAAAAAGAGACAACACCCCGGAGTAGGGGCTGGCGGGATCCTGCCTGGGGCCATACACATTGAAATAGCGAAGACTCACGGTCTCAATGCCAAAGCACGACGCCCAGACCGACATGTAGTGTTCGCCCAGCAGTTTTTGCGCGGCGTAGGGAGATTTCGGACGCGGCGTCATTGTCTCCACTTTCGGCAATTCCACCGTGTCGCCGTAGGCCGACGAGGATGCCGCGTAAACTACGCGCCGCACTCCGGCCTGTTTCGCGGAATGAAGAACATTGAAGGTCCCGTCGATATTCGCCTCATGCGAGGGAACGGGGTCGTGGATCGAGCGTGGCACCGACGGGATTGCCGCTTCGTGAAATACGGCGTCGATTCCTTCCATTGCCTGAAGCAGCGCGTCACGGTCGCGGATATCGATACGATGGAACTCAATGTCTCCCCGGACTTCATCGAGGTTGCGCTCATGCCCGGTGAGCAGATTGTCGACGATTACCACCCTCTTCGCGCCGCGCGCCAGGAGGCCGCGCACCAGGGCGGACCCGATAAACCCGGCGCCCCCCGTTACCAGAAATCGATTCACCCTTCCAGTTTCCCATGCGGGTTCAGGAAGCGGCTGCTCCCGCGCTCGAAACGTCATACCCGGCGATGGTTTCCAGTTGCCGGCGCAAACGGGAACGATTCAGGACATCAAGGACGCCCTGAACGGCTTTTCCGGTCAAATCACGCTTGTGCAGCACCAGCTCAAACTTTTCCGAGGCCAGAGGGATGAAATCCAGCCCGAAACGGCGCGCGGCCGAACCCGCGGCAATACAGCAATCGGCTGTGCCGGAGGCGACAATCCATGCAGCGGCAAGGTGCCCTGAGACGCAATTTCCGCTGCCTTTCACACTCGCAGGACTGATTCCCGCGCTCGCGAGCAACGAATCGAACAGCCGCCGGCTCCCGGAGCCTTCCTCCCGATTGACGAATTCGACGGCCGGGTTGGTGAGATCGGCAACGGTCCGAATCGCCTTCGGGTTTCCCGGCCGCACCACGAAGCCCTCTTCCCATAGCGCGAACGTCACGGCGGAAAACCCGCGCCGGGCGCCATTCGAGGCAGGGTCATTGAGATGCGTCCCGGCAATATCGATCTTTCCGCCGCGAAGCCATTCGAGCGATCGCGCACTGTTGGCGCTTGCGAGGACGACCTCGATTCCAGCGTCCCGCGCGTGCGCCGCCAGAATCGAGAGCGCGGGGTCGCAACCGGCGATCAGCAACCGGTTGGCATCGTCCGGTTCGCCGGCCATTGCCGCATGAGTTGCGTCGCTCGCAATCCCATCGGCCACGGGAAGGTATGCCGGAAACCGGGGTGGAGCAACGCCGATCACGCGGCGCCCCACCCGGCAAAGCTGAATCGGCGCACCTGGCACGATCGGAGACCTGTCGTCGAGTGCTTCGAAACCGCGAAGTTCGCCTGCCTGGCTCTCTTCCCGATCCAGCGCGAACAAGGCTTCGACTGAGGTTTCGAGAGCCCGCGCCAGCCGCAGGGCGACGGCGGTATTGGGCATGTAGGTACCGGCCTCAATGGCGTAAATGGCCTGGCGGGTAACGCCTGCCTGTGCGGCCAGATCGACAGCCGCCACGCCGCGCGATTTCCTCACTCCGGCAAGCCGGTTGATCATATGACCACTATAGAGGACAAAGTCGCTTTTGGCGAAGCCCCCCTTATTGGTCCCAGCCGCCGCCGAGCGAGTTGTAAATTTGCACGAAGGCGGTATTTTCGCCCAGCCTGGCCGCCGCCAGATTCAACTCCGCCGCAAACGCGTTCGTATCGTTGGTCAGCACTTCGAGGTAGCTCGCCGCGCCACCCTGGTAACGAAGCCGCGAAAGGTCCGCGGCGCTTTCTGCCGCCGTGACGAGCCGCTCCTGATGCTCCCGGGTTTCCCGGTATTTACGGTAAGCGATCAGCGCATTCGAAACCTCGCTGAAGGCCGTCTGAATGGTTTGCCGGTAGGTGAGCAGCATTTCCTGCCGTTGCTGTTGCGCCAGCCGCAGGTTCGCGCGTATTTTTCCGGCCTCAAAAATCGGTTGCGTGGCCTGTCCGGTCCAGGTCCAGGTGCGCGAAGGTCCGCGGAACAGCGTGGTCAGCGAGGTGCTCTCCACGCCCGCCAGCGCGGTGAGCGAAATATCGGGGAAGAATGCCGCCCTGGCCACCCCGATATTGGCATTCGCCGCAATCAGATTCTGTTCGGCTTCAAGAATATCGGGCCTGCGGGCGAGAAGACGCGAGGGAATGCCGGGCGGGACTTCCGCGGGCAAGGGCTGATCCGTTAACGCAAGACCGCGAGGGAGCGGCGCCGGATTCTCACCGATATTCTCGCCCAGCAGGATGCCGATCTGATTTTCGTCCTGCTGGATCTGACGTTCGAGATCCGGTATGGAAGCGGATGCGGTCTCGACAAGTTGCTCCGCCTGCCGCTGATCGATCAGACTCGCGGCGCCCCCATCCACCAGCGTCGTCGTCAACTTGAGAGAGTCCTCGCGGGCGGCCAGTGTCCGCTTCGAGATCTCCAGTTGCAGATCGAGCTCGCACAGCTGAAAATAAGCCGTCGCGACATTCGCGACCAGACTGGCGGTCACCGCTTTCCGTGCCCAGTCGCTCGCCATCAGACTGGCGCGCGCCGCCTGGGTCGCGCGGCGGTATTTACCCCAGAAATCGGCATCCCACGAGACCGACAATGCAGCCTCGATCGCGGCATACGAAAAAGAGGGAAAGCCACCGGAAATCACGGGTGTCCGTTCACCGGTGACGAGCGCCTGACCGTTCACAACCGGAAATTGACTTGCCCGCACGATGGTGACCTGGGAGCGCGCCTCAAGGACCCGCGTGGCGGCAATTTGCAGATCGTAGTTCCGGTCGAGCGCCGTGCGAATCAGCTTCCGGAGTTCCGGGTCCCTGAAAACCGTAAACCACTTCGCGTCTCCCAGGGATTCGGCGCCAGCCGCCGCCGGGGTCGAATCCGGACCGCGAAAAGCCGCCGGCGTATCGACCTTCGGGCGCTGGTAATTCGGCCCGACGGTGCATCCGGCGAGCGAGATCACGGCGACCGCGAGGGCGAACCGCTTCACTCGGCACCCCCGCCGACGAGCGGAACCCCGCTGCGGCGCTTGAACTTTGCCGCAAACTTCTCCACCACGTCGAACGTCACCGGAATCAGGAAGATGGCAATCAGCGATGCGGCCAGCATTCCCCCGATTACCACCGTTCCCAGAATGCGCCGCGAAGCCGCGCCCGAACCGGAAGCCACCCACAGGGGAACGCAGCCCAGAATGAACGCAAATGCCGTCATGAGAATGGGACGCAAACGCAGTCTGGCGGCGGCGAGCGCGGCCTCCGCGATTCCCTTCCCTTTCTCGTATTCCGCCCTTGCGAACTCCACGATCAGAATCGCGTTCTTGGCAGAAAGGCCGATGAGCATCACGAGCCCGATCTGCGCGAACACGTCATTCTCGTAATGCCGCAGCATCATCGTCAGATAGGCGCCGAAGATCGCGATCGGCGTGCCGAGCAGGACGCTGAACGGCAGCGACCAGCTCTCATACTGCGCCGCCAGAATCAGAAACACCAGCAACAGCGAAAGGCCGTAAATCGCCACCGGCGAGATGCCTTTCGCGGCCTGCTGTTCCTGGAACGACATGCCCATGTAATCGAAACCCATCTCACGCGGCATGGTCTGCGCGAACACGTCCTCAAGCGCCTTCGTCGCCTGCCCCGAACTGAAGCCGGGCGCGGCCGTCGCGTTGATCTCGGTTGCGCGGTATTCGTTGAACCGCATGTCGAACTCAGGTCCGTTTATGACCCGCAGGCTGGTGACGGCGCTCAGAGGAACCTGGCCGCCCTTACTGTTGCTCACGTAGAATTGCCCCACGTTTTCGGGGCGCGTCCGGGAGTCTCCTTCCGCTTCCACATAGACCTGCCACTGGCGGCCGAAGCGATTGAAGTAGTTCACCAGGTAGCCGCCCATGAAGGTCTGCATGGTGGTGTAGACGTCACCGATGCTGACCCCCTGACGCGATACCTTTTCCCGGTCGACATCCGCATAGATCTGCGGCACGTTCGGCAGATAAGTGGTGCCGACGCCCACCAGCTCCGGGCGCTTGCGCAGAGCGGCCATGAATTTATTCAGATTGTCGGTGAAAAACTGCTGCGTTCCGCCGGAGCGATCCTCCAGCACGAAAGTGACGCCGCCGGAGGTACCGAGGCCTGGAATCGAAGGCGGCTCAAACGAGAACGCGGTGCCTTCCTGAATTCCCGCCAGTTCCTGCCCTATGTGTGCCTTGATGCCCGCCAGCTGTTCTTCCGGTTTCGTGCGCTGATCCCAATCCTTCAGCGGCACAAAAAAGAAGGCGCTGTAAGTATTCTGCACCTGGCTCAACAGACTGAACCCGATAACGGAGATACAGGATGCCACGCCCGGCGTCTTCAACAGCACGGATTCGACTTTCTTCGCGGCTTCGCTGGTTCGCTGGAGCGAAGAGGCGTCGGGCAACTGCATCGCGACGTACATGTAGCCCTGATCTTCTTCGGGCAGAAACGAAGTGGGGAGCCGGGAGCCCATCAGCACGGCGCCCACCGCGATCAGGCACAGAAACACCATGCTGAATCCGGCCTTCCGGATCAGCACGGTGGAAAATCCGATGTAACCGTCGGTGGCCCGTCCAAACACACGGTTGAACCAGCGGAAGAACCCGGCGAGAGGGCCGCGCTGTTCCGTCTTCGGCCGCAACAGCAACGCCGCCAGCGCCGGACTCAGTGACAGAGCATTGAATGCCGAAAAAATGACCGAGATCGCGATGGTCGCGGCAAACTGTTGATAAAGGCGCCCGGTAATACCCGGGATAAAGATAGTGGGCACGAAAACCGCGGTCAGAATCAGCGCGATCGCGACGACCGGCCCCGAGACTTGTTCCATGGCCAGCAGGGCGGCGTTGCGCGGTGTCATACCGTTCCCGATGTGGTGCTCCACCGCTTCCACAACCACAATGGCGTCATCCACCACGAGTCCGATCGCCAGCACCAGCCCGAACAGCGAAAGGGTGTTGATCGAGAACCCGAGCAGTGGAAAAACCGCGAACGTGCCGATCAGAGATACAGGTACCGCGAGCAGGGGTATCAGGGTAGCGCGCCAGCCTTGCAGAAAAATGTAAACGACCAGCACCACCAGGGCGAGCGCCTCAAGCAGCGTCTTTTCGATCTCGTGGATACCTGACGACACGGCTCTGGTGGTATCGAGCGCCACCTCGACATCGAGATCCTGCGGGAAACGCTGCTTCAATTGCGCGAGCTTCGCGCGCACGGCCTGCGCCGCCTGTACCGCGTTCGATCCCGGCAACTGATAAAGCGCCAGGATAGCGGAGGGCCTCCCGTTAAAGCGGCCGGCCAGATTATAAGTCTGGGCGCCCAACTCGATGCGCGCGACATCTTTCAGGCGGAGGGTTGAGCCATCCTGATTCGAGCGCAGGATGATGTTGCCGAACTCGTCGGGCGTCTGAAGCCGGCCCTGCGCGCGTACGCTGTAGGTAAATTCCTGCCCTGGCGGAACGGGCTCGCCGCCGATCTGCCCCGCGGGGTTCACCGTGTTCTGGCTCTGCACCGCCGCGACAATTTGAGGAACCGTCACGCCCAGCGCCGCGAGCCGGTCCGGCTTGACCCAGATGCGCGTCGCATACTGACCCGCCCCAAAGACGTTCATGGTGGCGACTCCCGGGACGCGCGTCAACTCGTCGGTCATGTTAATGTACGCGTAATTCGCGAGGAAGGTGCTGTCGCGGGTTCCCTTCGGCGAATAGAGCGCCGCAAGCATGAATGGCGCGGTGGGCGACTTCTTGATCGTCAGACCCGCCGTGTTCACCTGAGCGGGAAGCTGAGACTGCGCCTGCGCGGTCCGCAACTGCGTCAGCACCTGGTCGATATTGGGATCGGTCTTGACATCGAAATCGACCGTAATCTGCGTAGACCCGTTGCTCGCGTTGATCGAATAAAAATAATTCATGTGGTCGACACCGCTGATCTGCTGCTCAAGCGGCGTGGCCACGGATTGCTCCAGTGTCTGTGCGTCGGCGCCCGGATAATTCGCGGCCACCTGAATCTCGGGCGGAACGATGTCGGGAAATTGCGCCGTCGGGAGGCCCAGCATCGACACGGCTCCGATAATCACCATGAGAATGGCGATCACCATCGCCACGATCGGGCGGTTGATGAAAAATTTCGACATCTTATTCCTGATTCCGGTCGAGTTGAGGAGTCACGAGGGCGCCGTCCCGTGCTTTCGCGAGCCCCTCGGTGACGACGCGATCTCCCGGCGAGAGACCGCTGTCAATCATCCACAGCGAGCCGACCCGGCGCCCCGTAGTCACGTTGCGAATGGCCACTTTGTTATCCGGCCCGACCACCGCCACCTGATAGCGCCCCTGCAACTCCGTCACGGCGCGCTGGGGAACGAGCAGAGCGCCCCGTTTGGTGCCCGTGGTCGCCTCGATGCGCCCGAATTGTCCGGGCCGCAGAATGTTTCCGGGATTGGGGAAAGCCCCCACCACGCGAATCGTGCCCGTGGCAGGGTCCACCTGACGGTCGGTGAAAACAATGTGCCCCGTCCGCGGATACACGCTGCCATCCGCCAGTTTCAATTGCAAAGGAATGGAAGCCGCGCTCTTGAGCCAGTCGCTTTTGCCGGTATTGCTGACCGCAAGATATTCCTGCTCGCTGATGGGAAAGTACGCCTTGATCGGGTCCACCTGGGAAACCGTGGTCAACACCGCCGCGGGGCCGACCAGGTTGCCGATCTGAACCGTCGCGAGGCCGGCGATTCCATCCACCAGAGAGCGAACTTCCGTGAAACCGACATTCAACTCCGCGGCGCGCACATTGGCCTCGGCCGATTGAATGGCCGCCTGTGCCGAAACGATCGCCGCGTCATCGGTCTTGAGCAGGGCTTCGACCGTGGTCTGCGTCTGGACCTCTGTATCGAGCTGGCTGTGCGGGATGGCCCGCGCGGCTGCGAGCGGGGTGTCGCGCTTCACGTTAATCTGCGCGAGAACGAGTTGCGCCTGGTCCTGCGCCAGCTTGCCCCGTGCCTGCGCAACTTGCGCGCGTGCCTGCGCCAGCTGCCCCTTCATCTGATCGAGTACGGCCTGAAAAGGGCGCTGATCGATCTGGAACAAAACGTCGTCTTTATGAACGAACGAGCCTTCGCGATAATTTTGCCGGATCAGATAACCGCTCACCTGCGGTTGAATCCGGGCGTTCACGAAGCCGTCGAGCGAGGCCACCCATTCGGACGTCAGCGGAACATCCTTTTGGATGACGGGGAGAACCGAAACCGCGGGCGGCGGGGGAGGATGGGAGGCCGCCTTCTGTTCACATCCCGTGATGCATAACCCGGTGACGCATAACAATGACAGACAACAAAGCAACGGCGGACAAAATGACGGCCGATAAACCAGAGGCGCGATCTTCAACGCTCCACTCCGGCGAGACCCGCATGGGAGAAGTGCCTGGACATGATAAAAGTTATGGATGCGCGACGGGCCCTATCCGATGCGGCGGATCGCGGTTTGCGACCATATTGTGTTGGAACAGACTCTTCCCCCGTCAAGCGTACGCGTGTCTCGAAAAGGCGCGGATCGCTTTCGCTCCGGGCACCCCTGGATTTTTCGTTCGGATGTCGCCGATACCGGACAAGCCTCGCCGGGCGAGACGGTGCGCGTGCTCGATTCGCGCGGCCAGTTTCTGGGACAGGCCCACTACAGCGCCGCTTCGCAGATCGCGCTGCGGATGCTCGGCCGTTCCGCCGGTCCCGTCGATATCGCGGGCAGAATTGCGTCCGCGCAACGGTTCCGCGAACAGGTGGTCACGGATTCCACGGCGTACCGGCTGGTTCATGCCGAAGCGGATTTTCTGCCCGCGCTGATGATCGATCGTTACGGCGATTGCTTCGCCGTGCAGGCGCTCGACCAGGGGATGGACCGGGCGGTTCCGGAAGTGGTGGCCGCGCTCCAGGCACAGTTTTCTCCGCGTGCCATCGTGGCGCGCAACGACGCGGCGGTGCGGTCGCTCGAACAATTGCCGCGCGAAATCAAATTACTGGCGGGCGAAATCGACGGTCCGGCCGCCATCCGCATGAACGGATTCAGCCTGGAAGCCGATCTGCTGCACGGCCAGAAAACCGGCATTTATCTGGATCAGCGGGAAAACTATCTGGCCGCGGCGCGGTATTCCTCCGGCAAGGCGCTCGATTGCTTCACATCGACCGGCGGTTTTGCATTGCACCTGGCGCGGGCGTGCGAGCAGGTGGAGGCCATCGATTCGAGCGCTCCCGCGCTGGCAGCCGCCGGGCGGAATGCCGAGGCAAGCGGCATCTCAAACGTCACCTTTCGCGAAGCCGATGTCTTCGACGTGCTTTCGCAGTACAGTTCGGCGCGCCGGAGTTTCGATGCGATCGTGCTGGACCCGCCGGCTTTCGCGAAATCGCGCCAGCAGATCGACGGAGCGATGCGCGGATATAAGGACATCAATCTGCGTGCATTGCGGTTGCTCGCGCCGGGGGGAGTTCTGGTTACCTGCTCCTGTTCGCATCATGTCAGCGAAGCGATGCTGCTCGAAACGGTGGCGGAAGCGGCGCTCGACGCCGGGCGCACGCTGCGAGTGCTGGAACGGCGAACGCAGTCACAGGACCATCCGATTCTGCTGACCGTGCCGGAAACGCTGTATTTGAAATGTTTGATTTTGCAGGTCTGCGGATAAGCTTGACGGTCAGGCGGATAATAAAGGAACCGTGACGATACTAAACTGGCCCGAGATACTGAAAGTAGCAAAGGATGGCAATCCGGCCCCGGATCGGAAGGTCATCAGGACGGAGGCGGAGTGGCGGCGGCAACTGAGCGAGGAAGAATATCGCGTCACCCGCGAGGCGGGCACGGAGCGCGCCTTCAGCTCGGCTGCGTGCAGTCTGTTTGAGCCGGGAATCTACTCGTGCCTCTGTTGCGGAACGGTTCTCTTCGATGCTTCGGAGAAATTCGAGTCCGGCACCGGGTGGCCTTCATTTACGCAGCCGATCGCAAGCAACGCCGTTGCGTACCGCTTCGATGGCCCGCAGTGGATGAAGCGTGTCGAAACGGTTTGCAACACCTGCGACGCGCATCTTGGCCACGTCTTTCCCGATGGCCCCCCGCCGAACGGGCTGCGCTATTGCATGAACGCGGTCGCGCTGAAAAAAACTTCGTAAATTACTGCGCCTTCGTCGGGCTGCGCGACGATACTCAGAGGGGACTGCAATGGCAGACACGAGGACTCCGGAGCAACGTCGCCGAAACAGCACGAAGACATAAGCAGGGCTGCTGTTGGTGATTTTCACGGACGCGGCGAGCGTTACTACCCCGGCACCGCGCCGCCCCATGCTCACTAACTGGGCTTCAATGGAAGGCCGAGGTTTAACCGGCGTTTGACCGGCAGCACCGGCGACGAGCAACAGAAGCGAAGCCAGGAGTTTCGACGGCGTATAGTTGGCCGATTGTACCCCGCTTCCCTGCCCCGCGCCGGGGATCCGTTCAGGCGGATTTCCGGCGCCTTCGTTGCCCTGTTGCCTCATGCCGGGTTTTCGCGTACCTTGAAGGGTATGGAAGTACATTTCGCCCCTGACACGCAGGCGCAGCTAAATCAGTTGGCTGCCAGCCAAGGCAAAGCCGCCGAAAAAGTGGTGGAGGAAACCGTTGCTCGCGTGCTGCGACAGCAGGCGCAATTCATTGAAGGTGTGAACCGGGGAATTGCCGCCGCCGACCGGGGCGAGCTCATCGACCATGCCGAGGTGGTGGAGCGCATTGACCGGCTTTTCCGTTCGTGACGCGCATTCGCTGGACGATTGAGGCCGCTGACCAGCTTGAAGCCTTTGTGAACCGAATACGCGAGGACAACCCCGAAGCGGGCCGCGCCCTCGCTCAAACCATCCTCGACCGCACTGCACAGCTTGAAACCTTTCCCGGCCTCGGCAGACCCGGAGAGAGGCAAGGCACCCGTGAACTGGTTTCCCCGCCCTACGTCATTGTGTACCGAGTTAAGGACGACGTTGCCGAAATCCTTCACATCTGGCACGGGGCGCAAGACTGGCGCTAAGCGCCGAAAGTGTGACGCCGACGATAGGCCGCGACACTCAGCCCGAATAGACCGGCCCCGAAAAAGAGCGCGGCTGATGCGGGCTCCGGCGTGCCAGTAACGGCTTGAACAGCCAAAAATGGCTGGCCCTCACTGGCATATGCCAGAGATTTCCCTCCTGCCACCTGACTAACACTGATGTAGGCGAGCGAATTAACCCCGGCTGTTAGCGAATCTGAAACAATGTTCGATCCGGAGGCGAGTTGCCAAGAGTTCGTATCAATAAAATCCGGCACAATCGACATATTACTCCCTAGGCTCTGCAATGCAGAATTGATGTAACGGGCGCTTTGAGATCCAGAAACAGCGCCATCATTTGCGGAGGAATTGTCGTCAAGAAAGAAAGCCGTCCCGCCACTGTTCAGAAGACCAGAAAGAGCGGATATCTCAGTTGCTGAAAAGCAACGTCTCGGAAAAAACTAAAGAATAGATTAACGCCATTGAGGTCAGCGGAACTAAAGTTATCACTGACGGACGTGACGCTTACCCCAGGAAGTCCGGCATAAAACGCTGCCGTTGCTGATTCAGCACCAGGACCTGACCTTCTGCCGAACCGAACAGAAGTATTGCGATTGCATTGCACGAGCCGTTTCGGCGCAATTCCTTACGGACGACACCATCGCCCTCTTCGAAACGACTTTCGATGGAGATGAGGTTTCAATCGTGCGAGAACGACATTACAGGTTGACCGAATCCAAAGCCATCCACCCGAAGGATCTGGCGCTCTATCGTACCGAAAATGCTGACTGACCGTAGAACGCCCCACCGGCCAAACTTTGACCGCGATTTGATAAGCCCTTCCCCTGCAATCTGTATATGATATAAGCGTCATACCCGGTGTCAGGGTAACGGGAGTTGATTTTTGGGAATGTGGACGAATCGTACAGATCTCGTTGCTTCAACGAGTTGGCTGCCCGCAATAGGATTCGCAATACTGGCTGCCGGTTACCTCCAGGGTGCTCCGCAGCAGCCGGTTCCCGCGGCCGCGCCTCCCCCGGCGTCACAGCGCCAGTTCCTCGACAAATACTGCGTCACCTGTCACAGCGACAAACTCAGGACCGGCGGTCTGACGCTGCAAAGCGCGGACCTCGCCAAAGTCCCGGAAAACGCGGATATCTGGGAAAAAGTCATCCAGAAAGTCAACGTCGAAGCGATGCCGCCGCAGGGGATGCCTCATCCCGACCGGGCGGCGAGGGATACGCTGATCTCTTCGCTCGCATCCGCTATCGACCGCGAAGCCGCGCTGCATCCCAATCCGGGCCGCGCGACGCTCCATCGCCTGAATCGCTCGGAATATGCCAACTCCATCCGCGATCTTCTGGCGCTCGATATCGACGCGACTTCGATGCTTCCGCCTGACGATGAAAGCTATGGGTTCGACAATATCGCGGACGTGCTCAAGACATCGCCGTCGCTGCTGGAACGCTATATGTCGGCTTCGTGGAATATCAGCCGTCTCGCGGTGGGCGACCCCTCCATCTCGGCTACCAGCTCGATCATCCGCGCACGGGCCGACCTCTCTCAGAATGAACACATCGACGGCCTGCCACTCGGGACGCGCGGCGGAATCATGGTTCGCCACAATTTCCCGCTCGATGGGGAATACCTCATCAAAATCAGACTGTGGCGCGTCACCGCGGACATTATCCGGGGTCTTGAGGATCGGCACCAGGTGGAAATCAGCGTGGATGGCGTCAGAGCCAAGCTGGTTTCGATCGGCGGCAAGCAGGATCAGGCGCTGAGCGAAAGCAATTCAGGCGCATCCGCGACGGATATCGACCAGCGGCTCTCGGTGGTGGTGCCCGTGAAGGCGGGTCCGCACGAAGTGGTCGCAACGTTCCTGGCGGATATTGAAAGCGAGGCGCAGGACGATAACGTTCTGCAACCTTTCATCCGCGCCAATTACGACGTCCTCGATTATCGCGGCGAGCCGGTCATCGACCGGATCACGATTCAGGGTCCCGGAAAACCGACCGGTCCCGGCGACACCCCCAGCCGCCGCCGCGTGTTTATATGCCGCCCCGCCAATGGAGCTGACGAGATTCCGTGCGCGAAGAAGATCATCTCGACCCTGGCCCGGCGCGCTTACCGGCGGCCGCTCAACGATAACGACCTCGAAACGCTGATGGGCTTTTATCAGCTCGGCCGCAATGGCGGCGGCAACTTCGATATGGGAATCGAGGCGGCCATCCAGCGCATCCTTGCCAGCCCCGATTTCCTGTTCCGCTTTGAGCCGGACCCGGCGAATGTCGCGCCGGAGACGCCCTACCGCGTCAGCGACCTGGAACTGGCATCGCGCCTCTCGTTCTTTCTCTGGAGCAGCACCCCGGACGACCAGTTACTCACGATCGCGACCGAGGGCAAGCTGAAAGATCCCGCTATCCTCGATCGACAGGTGCGGCGGATGCTGGCGGACCCCCGCGCAGAGACGCTGGTCACGAATTTCGCCGATCAGTGGCTCTATCTGCGCAACCTGAAGAATATTCAACCCGACTTCCAGACCTTCCCCGATTTTGACGACAACCTGCGCCAGGCGATGAAGCGGGAAACCGAGTTGTTTTTCGGCAGTATCATCTCTGAAAACCGCAGCGTGCTCGATCTGCTGAATGCCAATTACACGTTTGTCAACGAGCGTCTGGCCCGGCATTATGGCATTCCGAATGTCTACGGCACCGACTTTCGGCGCGTGACGATTACCAACGAGGCTCGCAGGGGGCTGCTCGGACAGGCCAGCATCCTGACCGTTACTTCCATGCCGAACCGCACGTCGCCCGTTTTGCGCGGCAAATGGATTCTGACCAACATTCTGGGCAACCCGCCCAATCCGCCGCCGCCGGGCGTGCCGGCCTTGAAAGACAATGAAACGGGCGGCAAGAAGCTCTCCCTGCGCGAGCGGATGGAGGCCCATCGTGCCAATCCCGCCTGCGCCGGTTGTCATAAGCTGATGGATCCGCTGGGATTCTCCCTCGAAAACTTCGATGCCGTGGGACGGTGGCGCACCACCGACGATGGATCGCGCATCGATCCTTCCGGGACTCTGTTCAACGGCCGGAAGGTAGACGGACCCTTGTCCGTCCGGGAAGCGCTGACCAGCCACCCGGAGATTTTCACCGGCGTGCTGACGGAGAAGCTGATGACCTACGCGCTCGGCCGCGGGATCGAAACCTCGGACATGCCGTCGATCCGCCGGATTCTGGCGGACGCTTCGCGCAACGATTACCGGTTTTCGTCGATCGTGCTCGGGATCGTCCGGAGCACCCCGTTTGAAATGAAAACGAAAAAAGTTCAGGACTAATAAACGCTGCAAAAGGAGACAGGATTGACCATGAGAGTAAGCACCAAGAAACATCTTCCCCGCCGTGCATTTCTCCGCGGCGCCGGTGTCACGCTGGCGTTGCCGTTACTGGATGCGATGATCCCCGCGCATACGCTTCTGGCGGCCACGGCCGCTAACCCCCAGCTTCGACTGGGCTTTTGCTACATGCCGCACGGCGCGGTGATGTCCGCCTGGACGCCGGTCGAAGATGGGGCGGGATACACGCTCCCCCGGACTCTCGCGCCCCTGGAATCGGTGCGGGATTCCGTGCTCGTCCTGACTGGCCTGGCCCACAGGAATGCCGGGTCCCTTGGACCGGGCGACAGCGGCGGCGATCACGGGCGCGGACCATCCGTATTTCTGAATGCCTCGCATCCGAAACGGACCGAAGGCGAGGATGTGCGCGCGGGCACGACAATCGACCAGATCGCGGCTTTGAAGATGGGCCAGGATACCCCGCTTCCCTCGCTCGAACTGGCGACGGAAGACATGACCGGCCTGATCGGCGCCTGCGACGTCGGCTTCAGCTGCACCTATACGAACACCATTTCCTGGAAGACCCCGACCACGCCGCTCCCGATGGAGATTAACCCCCGTAACGTCTTCGACCGGCTGTTCGGCGATGGCGGCACGACCACGGAGCGCATGGTCCGGCTGCAGCGCGAGCGAAGCATTCTCGATTCCGTTACCGCGGAAGTGGGCCGCCTGCAGGGCAAGCTCGGCGCGGGCGATCGCAATAAGGTTTCCGAGTATCTCGACAACGTGCGCGAGATCGAACGGCGCATCCAGCTCGCGGAGAAGAAGAACACCGCGACTCAGGGTGAGTTCCCATCGGCGCCGATCGGAATTCCCGACAACCACGAAGAGCATTCGAAGTTGATGTTCGACCTGATGGCGTTGTCATACCAGGCCGACGTGACTCGTATTTCCACGTTCATGATGGCCCGCGAAGTGAGTTACCGAACCTTCCCGATGATCGGCGTTCCCGACCCCTTCCACGCTACATCCCATCATCAGAACGCTCCGGACAAGCTGGAGAAACTGACGAAAATCAATACCTACCACGTCGGCCTGATGGCTTACTTCCTGGAGAAGTTACGCGCCACGCCGGATGGCGATGGCAATCTGCTGGATCATTCGCTGATTCTGTATGGAAGCTGCATGAGCAACAGCAACCTGCACAACCACAACCCTCTGCCCATCTTCGTGGCGGGCGGGGCCAACGGAAGGATGAAGGGCGGCAAGCATATCAAGTACCCGAACGACACCCCGGCGGCTAATCTCCTTTTGTCGATTCTCGATAAAGCCGACATCCACCTCGACAGCATCGGCGACAGCAACGGTCGGCTTTCCGGAGTCTAAACATGATCAGACTGCCTATCCTGATAGCGCTGTCGGCGGTAGTGTTGTTTGCGGCGGACTCCCGGCTGATCGACGCGGTGAAGGGTCACGATAAAGACGCCGTGCGTTCGCTGCTGAAAGAACACGCGGATGTGAATGCGCCCGAGGCGGATGGGACCACGGCCCTGCACTGGGCCGCGCATGACAACGACCTCGAAACGGTGGAATTGCTGCTGCGGGCGGGCGCCAATGCCAATGCGGAGAGCCGCTACCATGTCTCACCGCTTTCCGAAGCCGCGAGATATGGGGGCGCCGCGCTGGTGGAAGCGCTTCTGAAAGCTGGTGCCAGCCCCAACACCCTGACCACCGAACGCGGTGAAACCGTGCTGATGACCGCATCGCGCACCGGCAATGCGGCTGCTGTCAAAACGTTGCTCGACGACGGCGCCGATGCCAACGCGAAAGAAAGTTTTCGCGGCCAGACGAGCCTGATGTGGGCCGCGGCGGAAAACCATCCCGACGTGGTGAAACTCCTGCTCGCGCACGGAGCGGACCCGAAGGTTCTTTCGAACGATCGTGACACCACGCCTCCCAAGCTGATGGCCGGCACGCCAGCCGCGCCCATCTCGCGGGGAGGTTTGACCGCGCTCGTATTCGCCGCCCGCCAGGGTTCCATCGAGTCCGCGGAGGCCTTGATCCAGGCCGGAGCCGGTATCGATCAGGGCGATGCCGACGGAAACACGCCTCTGCTGATCGCTATTCTCAATAACCATGACGATCTGGCCCAGGTGCTGATCGATAAGGGCGCAAATGTGAACGCGGCCAATAAAGACGGCCGGACACCCCTGTTCACCGCGGCGGACCAGCACGATGTGGACTGGTCGGACCGGCCCTTCGTCAAGGAGACCGATAAGCTTTCGAGCCTTGACATCATCAAGTCTCTGGTCGCGCACAAAGCCGACGTCAACGCCCGCCTCACCGCGATGTCAATCATCAAGAAAGCGGCGCAGGACAGCCCGGACCGCACTCTTTCGATCGGCGCAACGGCCTTCATGCGCGCGGCGAGGAGCGGCGATGTGGTGGTGATGCAGTATCTGCTCGATCACGGAGCCGACGCGAAGCTCTCGAACAAAGACGGTGTCAACGCTTTGATGCTTGCTGCCGGCCTGGGATATACCGATTCGAATCGCTCCACCGAACCCGAAGCGCTTGAAGCGGTAAAGCTTTGTGTCAGCCTGGGCTTCGATGTGAATGCCGCTACCGAAAAAGGGGAGACTGCTCTTCATGGCGCATCGCGGCGGGGTGCAAACACGATTATCCAGTATCTGGTCGAAAAGGGCGGCAACGTCAGCGCCGGCAACAAGCAGGGCTTGACTCCGCTCGATCTTGCGATGGGCAAAGGCGGGATCGGCGGCGCGCCCGGAATCCCGAAAGAGACAACCATGGCGTTGATACAGAAACTGGGAGGCACTCCCGGCAAGGAAGCGAAGGAAGTCGCGAAAGCCGAATAGCCGGGCTGTGTCCCCTGTATCGCGTTGAAGTAATTCAGGCCGAAATTTCCTCCGGCAGAACCCGGCGGCGATTTCGGCCTTTTGTTTGGGAGATTTCGGCTCTTGTTTGAGAGATTTCGGCTCTTGTTTGAGATAAGATAGAAACCAAATTTCCCTCTGGAGAGTTGCATGCCGAAATCCACGAAGAATCCGGTAGGCCGCCGCGGCTTCCTTAAGGGCGCAGCGGCGGGCGCTGCGGCGTTAGTTGCCAACCCGGGCGGCGTGAACGCGCAGGAAGCACAAACGAAGACTGCCGCGACGTCCCTGCCATCGGCGAGACTGGCCGCGGCGGAGACCGCGCCACCGCCCGCTCGCGTCGAGGTTTACCACGCCGATCGCCCCGGCTCGGACTTTATGTACGACGTCATCAAGACTCTGGGCTTCGAGTATATCTGCGCCAATCCGGGATCGAGTTTCCGCGGTCTGCATGAATCGATCGTGAACTACGGCGGCAACAAGAGTCCCGAACTGCTCACGTGTTGCCACGAAGAATCCTCGGTCGCCATGGGCCACGGCTACGCCAAGATCGAGGGCAAGCCCCTGATGATCATGGCGCATGGCACGGTCGGGCTGCAGCATGCTTCGATGGCGATCTACAACGCATATGCCGATCGGGTGCCCGTTTTCATCCTTCTCGGGAACATTTCGGACGGGACATGGCGGAGAGGCGACGTGGAGTGGGCGCACAGCGTGCAGGATGCCGCCTCGATGGTCCGCGATTACACGAAATACGACGACGCGCCCGTATCGCTCACCCAGTTTGCCGAGTCCGCCGTGCGCGCCTATAAGATCGCGATGACTCCGCCGATGGAGCCGGTCATCATCGTCGCCGATGCCGTGCTGCAGGAAGAGCCGATGTCCGAAGCGGAGAAACGCACCGCGCGCATTCCGAAACTCACGATCCCCACGCCTCCGGCGGGCGACCTGGGCGCGGTGGCGGAAGTGGCCCGAATGCTGGTGGCGGCGGAAAACCCGGTGATTGTCGCGGGGCGTGTGGCGCGCACTCCGGCCGCCATCCCTCTGCTGGTGGAACTCGCGGAACTGCTCCAGGCGCCGGTGCAGGACCGCCGGTTCCGGATGAATTTCCCCACGAACCATCCCCTGTATAACGGCGGCAGCATCGCCGGCGCGGATGTCATTCTTGGCCTCGAAGTGCCGGACTTCTGGAGCATGACACACTCCCAGACGCCCATCAACCGCCTGGGCATGGAGAGCAAGCCAACCACCCGGCCGGGCGCGAAACTGATCACGATCTACTCGGGAGACCTTGCCGAGAAAAGCAATTATCAGGACCTTGGCCGCTACGCCGACGTAGATCTGGCGATCGCCGCGGACGCGCAGGCGACGCTGCCCGCCCTGATCGAAGCCTGCAAACGGCTGGTCACCGGCGACCGCAAACGCGCGTTTGCCGAACGCGGCGCCAAACTCGCGGCAACCGCAAAGAGGACGAGAGAACAGGACATCCAGCAAGCCGCGTTTGGATGGGATTCGAGCCCCATCACCACGGCCCGCGTGTCGGCGGAACTCTGGAACCAGATCCGGAACGAAGACTGGTCGCTTCTGTCGGAAGTCAACCCGTTCTTCAGCAACTGGCCAGCGCGGCTGTGGGATTTCGAGAAGCATCACAACTACATCGGCGGACACGGCGGATACGGTGTCGGATACGGAGCGCCGGCGGCGGTGGGAGCCGCGCTGGCCAACCGGAAATACGGCCGTCTGAGCGTCAACATCCAGTGCGATGGCGATTTGAACTATGCTCCGGCGGTATTGTGGACGGCTGCTCATCATCACATTCCGCTGCTGAGCATCATGCACAACAATCGCGCCTACCATCAGGAACTGATGTATGTGGAGGATATGGCGGCCCGGGCGGATCGAGGGATCGAAACCTCCCGAATAGGCACCGGACTTTTCGACCCCAACATCGATTACGCCTTCCTCGCCAAAGCCTATGGAGTGTATAGCGCGGGCCCGATCTCTAATCCGGCGGATCTCGGCCCGGCGCTCAAAAAGGCTATTGAAGTCGTCAAAAAAGGCGAACCGGCCTTGATCGATGTCATCACGCAGCCGCGTTGAGGCACTATTTTATGAATAAATCTTTTCTTCTGATCCTGGCGGCGGCCGCGTTGCCTGCTTTATCGCCGGCGCAGAATGCCGAAAACGGCAAACGCCTCTTCGTCCGCGATGGTTGTTATGAGTGTCACGGGTATGCCGGCCAGGGGACCGTTGCCGGCGCTCGCCTGGCGCCCCCTGTATTGAACGCCGCGGGGATGATCAGGTACATCCGCCGGCCCGCCGGCGCCATGCCTGCCTTTGCGGACAAGGTTGTCTCGGACGAGGACGTAACCGACATCTATGCTTATCTGAAGGCGCTCCCCGCGCCGAAGCCGGTGAAAGAAATTCCGCTGCTGAATCAATTGCAGAAATAATCCATTAAGCAAAGAAAATCGGCGGCGGGAGTTTGATCTCCCGCCGCCGATGCTGCTTTAGTTGATTGCTTGGTTGTTGTCCTGGCTTATGGGGTTACGATCACGTTGAACGGACCGATGCTCCCGGTACCGAACGCTGTGGCTCCGGGAGCCATTGTGACGCTATCGGTAGCCGTGACGGTTATGGGATAGGTTCCAGCGACCGCGGTTCCGGTGCCGACGGCGCCAGTGGCGGAATTGATCGAAAGGCCCGCGGTAACGCTGGCGGAATCGAGCGAGTAGACGATCGTACCCGTGCCGCCGGCGGCGGTGACGGTTACGAGCGTGAGACCTGAGCTGGCAGCTTGAGAGGTCGTTGAACCCTTCGTTACCGCAAGAGCAACGTCGAGCTCAAATGTATAGCTGCCGGTAAGCGGAGTGCTGCTGGAATCGGTAGCCGTGACAACCACGCCGTTGTATATGCCAGCGGGTGTCAGTGCCGATGTCGCGACGATCCCCGGGGAACCCGTTACCGTCATACCGACGGGCGGCGTTACGGGATTCGTAATCGCAAGAGTATAGGGGAATGTACCGCCGGTGGCGGTCACCGTGGTGAGGGTACCGCTGGCCGATCCGAATACCGAAGTCGTATACGGTGAAGCGCCCGTAAAGGTGACATACAACCCGCCGGCGACAGTGATGACGAAGCTATAGCTGCCGGTCAACGGGATGTTCGCCGCATCGGTCGCGGTGACCGTGACGGCATACGACCCTGCCGTGTTTGCCGCCGGTAGTCCGGAGATAACTCCGGTGGACGCTACCAGCGTCAGTCCCGCCGGCAGTACGCCGGAGGTAACTGCGTACCGGTAGGCCGGAGTTCCCTCGGTTGCCGTCACGGTACCGGTCCATGAGACGCCAACCGTAGCGCTCAAACCACCACCGGTCGGGCCGGTTACTTTCAACCGCGGTGCAACCCAGACGGTAACGTTGTTCTGGCTGGTCACGCCTCCGACAGTCACCTGAACCGGTAACTGCACCGGGGACGTCAGGGTGGTGATCGGCGCGCTGGTCAGAGGATAGAAGGGGTACAGGGTTGCGCCGGTTGTGGCGGGAAGCTGTACGTTGATCTGGTAAAGACCGGCGACGGTATCCGCGACGAACGCGGCATAGGTGACCGTACCTGCCACGCCGCCGACGGTGACCGTGGGCACGGTCGTCAGGCATGGGGGCAGGCGGCCGGTATTGAGCAGTGAGCTCTGGATCACGGCGCCGTCAATGGTGGTGAGCGAAGGACTGACCGATGTGGCAGCCTGTAACGTAGCCATATAGTTTCCGCTGCCGGAAACAGCGGCGATGCAATCCGTAATTGGCGTGTTCGTACCGGTGGACGTATTGTCGGCGGTGCTGTCGGGAACGCCCAGCCCGGTCACATAGAGTTGAATGATGTCCGAATCCGTGCCGGTGGATCGCATACCGGTGGGATTGGCGCTGGTGATCAGTGCCCAGGCGGTGCTCAGTGCCGCGGCGGACCCCTGTCCGTCCGACCCGACCGTAAAGACTCCCGGGTTGGTGGCCGCAATGTTCACCGGGAACGGAGTGCTCGTGAGCAGCGTACTTCCCGACCCATAACCGAAGTTCGCCACGATATCGACGGTTGCGGCACCGACATAGCCGGAGACCGCGGCCGGAACGATTACATTGATCTGGCCGTTGGTGGCAAAGAGCAGCGGTGCCGTCCCGATCAACGTCGACGACCCGTGGACGAGGAACGACACCGATAGCAGGCGTTGAGTTGCGCCCGCGTTATCGGGACTCAGAGTAGTCGGATAACGCAGGGTGAGCGGGTCCGGGCCGCCCGAGAGGATCTGGGTGCTGGAGCAGCCTGTTCCTCCGGACGAACAGAAATTGGCGCCAAAGATACTGATCATGTCGTACGGCGCCGTTGTCGGTATCGCGGGAGCCGTTACCTCGGTAAAAGCGGATGAACTGGTAACCCCCTGGATGATCGGGCCGGCTCCTATGGTGAGCGTCGCGGTTCCGGTCGGAATGGTGCAGGTGCCGTTGCAAAGGCCGAGAGCGACCGTGCCGCCGTTGCCGCCTGGCGCGAAGGGGAGATTCGCATCCGCGGTACCGGGCACGACGATGGTCAGAATAATATTCGACGGGTTGACCACGTTCACGGAAAAATTAGTGTCCGCAACGATCACGCCGCCGGCGACAATACCGACTTTGGTTTTCAGCGTTGGATCCGTGCCGCCGACGAAGCCGGTGCCCGTCAGGACGATCGGGAACGTTGTCCCCGAGACAGCGGTGGGCAGGCTTGCGGGCGAAAGCCCGGTCAGAGTGGCCCCGGGAGAGACAACGGTAAGACTGATAGTGACCACGGTGGTCGAAGCCGGGTTGCCCCATGTGAAGGTTACAGTGCCAGTGAGGACGTTGCCCGGCTGGGCCGTGGCAAAGATCAGCGGATTAAAGGTAATGCCAATCTGAGTGCCAAAACTATAGGCCAGGCCTGCCTGCTGAGCCGAGCTCACGATAGGCGCCAGGGTGCCACCGGTAGTAATGGTGTACTGGATAGGCGAGTCATTGGAAGAAGCAGTGATTGTGGCTGTCGGAGCTGCATTTCCCAACGTCCAGGAAAGCGGGAGCGACGTCGAATTAACAGAGAGCTTCGGCGCCTTGTTGGTCACCAGCAGAGTGACCGGCACGGGCAAATCCCCAAAGCCCGAGACTTTGAGATAGACGGTAGCGCTGTACGTACCGGGAGGCAGCGATTCGGCCACGCCCGTCGTGGTGAATGCCAGGGGCGCGGTTGCCGTGCCCGATGTGGAATTCACGGTAAGCCAGCTGGGGAGCGTCGCCGTATTCACGGTAAAGAACGCCCCGTTCACCGACGAACTCACGCTGACATTCGCGGTAGCCGCGGTGCCCGAACCTTTGGTATAAGACAGCGAAATACTCGGAGCGGCGGGGACCGGCGTGACGGTCAACGGGCTGGGAGCAACGATCTGGAGCGTTACCAGGATCAGTTTGTCCGGCGCGGGAGCGTTCACAAGATGGAACGAAACCGTGTGAGTACTGGAAGATGCGAAAGTGCCGCAGCCGGCTGCCGCCTGGACAGTAAATGCAATCGGCGTCGAATTGGCCGTGCCTGCCGGCGACGCCGGCGCTAATGTCAACCACACCGGGTCGTTCCCCACGCTGGTGTCCAGCGTGAACGGCGTCCCGCCGGCGGCCGCTGAGGTTACTGAGATCCTTTGGGCGGGCCCGGGCGTGTAAACGCCGGCGTTCAGCGTGCATGAGATCGTTACCGGCGACGCGGAGAGCGCCGACGCGTTGGCAGTGACGGTGTCGGTCACCGCTGAGGTCGCGTCACCGGTGCCGCCTGCCTGGAACGTAACCGTCGTCACGCCGCTGCTGGCTCCGACGCAACCCGCAGCTGAATTTACTGTGTAGAGAAGGCCGGCGCTCTGGTTGGTGGTCCTGAGAGTTGTGAGCGTCGGCGCCGTTACGGTGAGTCCACCGCCCGGCGGTGTAAAGGTGACAACGATTGATGCCGAACCGGTGAGAAGCGGGAACGGCTTGATGGTTATGGTTCCGGCGGTTCCGGGCCCGGTGGCTGTATTACAGGTGACCGCAGCTGTTGTCGCGGTCAGCACATTGGCGCGCATTGATCCCGCACATGCGGTCATCGCCAGCAATACGCCGATTACTTGCGCGCTTCGTTTTCGTAGTACCGATGAGCTTAATACCGATAAGTCCATGGAGGACCGTCCTTTTCCCTGGTGGTTTTCTCCACGACAAATCGCGGGGAGGCGACCACTCGTTTGATCGCTACAGAACATATCGGCGGAGGGAACAGTATGCTTTAGTTTTTCTTTGGGCACATCACCCGATCGGGTGTCCCGGAGGCCTTCAAACCGTTGAGCTACCCTACCGTTAAATGGAAGCGCGCCGGAACAACAGAAGCTTTGCCGTCAGAATATACACCACTTCCCCGTTCTGATTCACGGTAGTACTCCTTACGGTCACAATCCCCTGTTTCGGTTTCGAGCGCGAAGGCGAGATTTCCAGAATTTCACTCTCCACCTGGAGCGTATCGCCGGACCGCGTAGGCCTCGGCCAGACCACTTCTCCGCCGAGGCCTATAATGCCGTTTGCGAAGGGCAAGCCTCCGGTCGCGAGGAGGCGCATCGTCACAGCCGCAGTGTGCCAGCCGCTGGCCGCCAGGCCTTGAAAGAGACTTGCCCGTGCCGCCTCCTCATCCATATGAAACGGCTGCGGATCGAACGCGGCGGCGAACGCCTTGATTCCACTGGCTTCCATCCGATACGATCCCGAACTGAAACGCTGTCCGATCCGCAAGTCTTCCAGATAAAGAGGTATGGCGATTTCGTTTTGCCGGCTCATTGGATCTCCCTGGTTTCGCTTGACTGGTTTCCCCTGATTGGATGCCGGCCGAGACCGTCCCGCCTCTCCGATCGAACTTTTATTACCGGGAAAAGGTAGTACAACTGTGGATATGAACCAGGCTACTCCAGAACCTCCTCCTGACCCGCTTCCTGAACCCCTTCGTGAACCGCTTCCTGAGCCATGGATGCGGGGAGTTCTTCCCGGAATCGACCCTGTCATCGGACATCTTCTGCGCGCCGCGGAGCACATCCGCGAGGAGCTCGATCGGGCCATCGGTCCTTTAAGCGTCGAACAGGTCTGGGCTACGCCGCACGGAATGACGTCCGCCGGTTTCCACGTCAAACACCTCGCCGGGAGCACGGAGAGGCTTTGCACTTATCTCGAAGGCCGCCAGCTCAGCGCGGCGCAACTCGCCGGGCTGAAAGAGGAAAGCCGGGGCACCTCCTCCGCGCGGGAACTCATTGCATCGGTTCAGAAATCTCTGGCGCTCTACGAGCAACTCGTCCGCGCCCTGCGGCCGGAGCAGTTCGGCGAGATACGCGAAATCGGACGCAAACGCTTCCGGACCACTGCCATCAGCCTCGCAATCCACATCGCCGAGCACGGCCAGCGCCACGTGGGCCAGGCCATCAGCGCCGCGAAACTGGCCAGACTGCAATGACCGTAACGGAAATTCTGGATGAAATGCACGCCCTCGCCAATCCCCGCGCGCGCGAAGGCATGGCCCGCTTCGGCATCGATGCTACCTCCGCCCTCGGACTGAGCACTCCGCAAATCCGGGCCATCGCCAGGCGCGCGGGCAAGAGCCAGCCGCTCGCCGAACAACTCTGGGCCACGGGCATCCACGAAGCGCGCAGTCTGGCCAGCCTGGTGGGCGATCCCCTCGCAATCACCCGCTCCACCATGGATCGGTGGACTCGCGACTTTAGCTCCTGGGACGTCTGCGACGCCTGCTGCGGCAACCTCTTCGACCGCACTCCCTTCGCCTGGGAGAAGGTTTCTCAATGGGCCGCCGCCAAACCCGAATTCGTGCGCCGCGCGGCGTTCTCCACCCTCGCGGCGCTCGCGGTACACGATAAAACGGCCGAAGACGGGCTTTTCGCCGGTTCGCTCACCCTGATCGAACAATACGCCTTCGACGATCGCAACTTCGTCCGCAAGGCCGTTAACTGGGCCCTGCGAAATATCGGCAAACGGAACGCCCGGCTCCTGCCCGCCGCCGTTGCATGCGCGGGCCGCATCCGCGCGCAGGACTCGAAAGCTGCCCGATGGATCGCGGCCGACGCCTTGCGCGAGTTTCGCCTGAAATACGGATCCGCCGTTTCCGGCGAATGCTAAAATCCAGCATACTCATGTCAAACGCCATCGAGCGCACTCTGGCCGAGGTCGATCCCGCTATCCACGAGCTCATTCTCAAGGAGACACGCCGCCAGAACGGCCAGCTTGAGTTGATCGCGAGCGAGAATTTCACCTCTGAAGCCGTTCTCGAAGCGACCGGAAGCGTTTTCACCAACAAGTATGCCGAGGGCTATCCCGGCAAACGCTATTACGGCGGTTGCGAGTATGCCGACGAGGTGGAAAACCTGGCGCGCGACCGCGCGAAAAAACTCTTCCACGCCGAGTACGCCAACGTGCAGCCGCACTCGGGTTCCCAGGCCAATCAGGCGGCTTACGCCTCCGTTTTGCAGCCGGGCGACACCATTATGGGCCTTGACCTCGCGCATGGCGGCCACCTGACCCATGGCCACAAACTTAATTTTTCCGGTAAAACTTACCACATCGCGGCCTATCGGGTCAGCAGGGAAAACGAACAAATCGATTTCGACCGCATGGCGAAACTGGCCGACGAGCATAAGCCGAAAATGATCGTCGCCGGCGGCAGCGCTTATCCGCGGACGCTCGATTTCGCGCGCTTCCGCGAGGTCGCGGATTCCGTTGGCGCGCTGCTGCTGGTCGATATGGCGCACATTTCCGGCCTGGTTGCCGCGGGCCTTCATCCCAACCCGTGCGAGTACGCCGATATCGTCACATCCACCACCCACAAGACCCTCCGCGGACCTCGGAGCGGCCTCATCCTCGCCAGAGAGAAATATGGCGCCGCCATCGACAAAACGGTTTTCCCGGGCACGCAGGGCGGTCCGCTGATGCATGTGATCGCGGCCAAAGCCGTCTGCTTTCTGGAAGCGATGCAACCGGAATTCGTGGCGTATTCGAAACAGGTGATTGCCAACGCCCGCACTCTGGCCGAGGGCTTGCGCGCCGAAGGCTTCCGCATCGTTTCCGGCGGCACCGATACTCACCTGATGCTGGTGGATGTGTTCTCAAAAGGGGTTCGCGGCCGGGAAGCGGAAGAATCGCTCGACCGCGCGCGCATCACCGTGAACAAAAACGCAATCCCGTTCGATGTCAATCCGCCGTTAAATCCCAGTGGCATCCGCCTCGGCAGCCCGGCCGTTACAACGCGCGGCTTCGGCGAAAGCGAGATGCGTGAGGTCGCCGCTTTGATTGCCGGGGTCTTGCGCGACATTTCCTCCGGCGGCCTCGAAAAGACCATCGCCAGTGTCCGAAGCCGGGTCGAGGCTCTCACCTTGCGCTTTCCCCTCTACCCGTGGAAATGGCAAGGGACTTCGGAAGGATGACGGTTCGTGAAGATAGCCATCGATGTCCGCCGCATTCGCGACTTCGGTGTCGGCACCTACATCAGGAACCTTGTCCAGGCCCTCGCTCTGGCGGACACGGAACATCGCTACAATCTCATCTGTTCGCCCGGGGATCAGCCTCTGTTCGCGGCCCTGCCGTCCAGTTTTGAGACCATTCTCTACCCCCGGCAGGATTCATCGCGCATCGATCATTTCGCCCTGCCCCGCCTGATTGCAGGCTTGCACGTGGATGTCACCCATATCCCGTTCCATCGCGTTCCGCTGTTGCTGCCCAAACCGTACGCCGTAACCGTACACGATCTCAGCAGCCTGTTCTTCGACGACGCCTCGGGTTTCCTGCACGCAGCCCGCGCGTTCCGCCTCCGCCGCGGTATGGAGCGCGCCGGCGGCATTATCGCGGTTTCAGGAGCCACCCGGCGGGACGTCATGAACCTGGTTCCAGCCGCGGCTGGCCGCGTGCGTCTCATCTACAATGCCCCGGACCCGTCGTTCCTTCATCGCCCTCTGCCGGAAACAGGCCAGTCCGACGGTCAGGATCCGGCCGCACGCGAGCGCCAGCGGATTCTGGAGCGCTATCAAATCCGGTATCCGTTTCTGCTCTATGCGGGCTCCATACGGCCGCAGAAGAACATTCCGCGGCTCATCGAGGCGTTCGCCGTAGCGCGCGGCGGATTGGAGAATCATCCCCAGTACCGCGATCTCCGGCTCATCGTCATCGGCGACGAAATCTCGCGCCATCCCGACGTCAGGCGCGCCGTAATCCACAGCCGCGTGGAACACTCCGTGCGCTTTCTCGGCTTTCTCCCGCTCGATACACTGCGTATTTTTCACGAACTCGCCACCGCTTTCGTTTTTCCATCGCTTTACGAAGGGTTCGGTCTTCCCCCGCTTGAGGCGATGGCCGCGGGAACGCCAGTCATCGCTTCCGCCGTCAGTTCCCTGCCCGAAGTTGTCGGAGGCGCCGCAATGCTGGTCAATCCCGAAAACGTCTTCGATATCGCGCGCGGTATCTCCGAAGTACTCCTCAACGACGAATTGCGCGCGGATCTGATCTGCAGGGGCCGCACGCAGGCCGCAAGCTTCAGCTGGTCCCGCACCGCGGAGCAGGTTTTGAAACTTTATGAGGAACTCGGTTCCCATCGGGGTTAATTGTGCCCCAGACGGGCGTACAGTGGGGATATGCCCCTTCCCACTGACGAGCAACTGATCGCGCTGGGCGAGAATATCCTGCGGGAGTTCGATACCATCTTCGGCCTGCATCCCGGCTTTCGGCCGGTCCATGCCAAAGGCGCCCTGCTGACGGGAACGTTCACGCCCGCGCCTGACGCCGGCTACCTGACACGCGCGCCTCACATACAGCGCGAATCGACGCCGGTAACCGTGCGCTTCTCGGACTCGACCGGTCTGCCGCTGATTCCCGATAACGATCCCAATGCCAATCCCCGCGGAATGGCCATTCGCTTCCACCTCGCCGAGCGCGTGCACACCGATATCATCGGGCATTCGACGGACGGGTTTCCAGCGAGGACGGGCGAAGAGTTTCTGGCGTTTCTGCGCGCGCTCGCCGCAAGCGATTCGTCGAAAGCCTCGCCCTCCCCGCTTGAGATGTTCCTCGGCGAGCATCCCAAAGCACTGGCATTCGTACGGACACCGAAGCCGGCGCCGTCCAGCTTCGCGCGGGAATCGTATTTCGGCATCACCGCGATGCGCTTTGCCAATAAAGACGGTCTTAGCCACTTCGGGCGCTACCGGATCGTGCCGGAAGCCGGGAACCATCATCTGTCCGATGCCGACGCGGCCGCCCGAAGCGCAACCTTCCTGTTCGATGAATTGACGGAGAGAATTTCGAGCGGGCCGATCGCTTTCCGTATTCGGGTACAACTGGCAACCGGCGAAGATACCGTGGACGACGCCACGATCCACTGGCCGGAAGACCGGACTTTGTTCGATTTCGGCAGGGTCGTTCTGAAGGCGCTCGTTCCGAACAGCGGCCCCGCGCAACAGCAAATCATCTTCGATCCCATTCCGCGAGTCGACGGAATCGACCCCTCGGAAGACCCACTGCTGGAATTGCGTGCCGCTCTGTATTTGCTCAGCGGACGGCGCCGCCGGGCAGCCGGCTAAGTTCCCGGGCTTCAGAAGTTCGCACAGGGCTGTTAGCGACAGCTCTCGGTAAACGCTGGCCGGCCTCAGGGGATTAATCTTCCAGCACGCCGTTTCGAGTGGAGGCTAATTCCGGATGCCCCGGGACCGGACAGGCGGCCCAGCCTCAGCCCCCTTCATCGTACCGGCCCGTTTCCAGTCGTCTTTGAGCTGGTTTCACTCAGCGATCCAGATGTAAAGAGGACTCGACGTTACCTTAGGGTCTGTCACAAAACAAGTGAAACATTTCTATCCTGAAATGTTTTATACTTGGCCTGATGGCTGAGACTGAAAGCATCCGCGCGCGGTTCGAGAAACTGGCTCCGTTTCTGGACGAGCGTATGAGACGGTTGGTCGCGGCGAATGAAAGCTTGACGGCCGGTTTCG
>Ga0207933_1000078_pt1 | contig 95226 bp, 84 predicted proteins | sample NGESurdeep092012_4_FD_184488 | JGI IMG/M metagenome (GOLD analysis project Ga0207933, IMG submission 184488) | Arctic peat soil microbial communities from Barrow, Alaska - NGEE Surface sample F53-3 deep-092012 (SPAdes) | ecosystem: Environmental > Terrestrial > Soil > Wetlands > Peat ... | reverse complement strand
GCACTGATTACTTAACCGACGCCCTGGGGTCAATAACCGCAACCGTAGATAATCACGGCAATGTGCTAAATACTTATCGCTATAAACCTTACGGAGGACTTCTTTCTAAAACTGGAACTGCTCCTGATCCTAGATTTATGTGGACTGGAAACACAGGCAGTAGAACCACAAATGCTCCAGGCGCAGAGCAATATAACCGCGCCCGCCATTACGGAACTACTCAAGCCCAATGGACGACTCGCGACCCAATTTGGCCAGGTCAGTCGGCTTATGCTTACGCTAAATGCAACGCGACCACAAGCACTGATCCGGACGGACTGGCTCCGTCAATTTATTGTTCGACGAGACCCTGCAAACGTCCTCATTTACCCCCAAAGATTTGCGTGACAGAAAGACGCACATTCCTAGTTCCAATCCCAATTCTACCGTCAACTTTTTATTCCTCCGTCAACATAACAGTTAACGTGACAAATTGCCATTACTTAAAGTGGGATCAAGCTTGTTGTGCTGCAAGGCCGTGTACATCGAACCTCACTTATGTATCAATCGGTGCAAGTAAAATATTAGACTGGGATCTCAATTTTGCATGCGGAGCAGCTGAGGCGTTAATATGCGCGATTTGTCTTCCCGTTGGAGTGGTTAACGTATATCTAGGAATCCTTTGTGCCGCAATATGCGGCGGTGCTCTGAACAATATTCCTTGCGGATCATTTTGCAGAAGACCCGATGGAACAAGATGCATTAAGTCTTGGGATGGAGATTGTTTAGGTGCTAACGGAGTTCCTTGGAGCCCTATGAATCCATGCGCAAATCGAGTATTGAATGGAAACCGGAAGTGCTGTTAAAGGTAACTAGACTCTCGTTGAGTCCTAACGTTGCCTACATCCTTACAATATCACTCACCATCGCGCTCGGTTGTATTTATGGCATCTTTGCCAAGTTATTAATCAACAACTCCTTTAGAGTTCTCATTATATATGGTCTTCCAGTAGTAGATATATTTCTGATTCATCTTGTATGGTCAATTTCATCAAGAAGGCTCAAGAAGAAGGCGTTCAATGGCATCTGGCACCCACATTCTATCGTATACTTCCTATGGACTTTTTGTCTAATTATGTCTGGACGTATCGTTGCGGATTTTTCTCCTAGTGCGACTCCAGAGTGGAAATGGTTATCTTTCGGGATAACATTGATGCTTCTTGCCACTTGTTACGGAATCTACGTTACGGTTACTTTCTATGAAGTATGGTCAATTAAAATGCCTCCACCGATTATAACGGAAAAATGCAGGAGACTATGACTATTTCGACGTGCTAAAGGGATTTAAAGGGTGCTTTGGCATTGATAAGAAAGACGTGATCCTAAACTTAATAGAAGTCTTACTAGAGGGGCTTGATTGATTTTTTTCGCCCAAAACAATTACCACCCGTTTTTGACCAACGCAACGAAATTATTTGTTTCAATAGAAGCTGTGACCGGTTTAACCAGCGAAGGAGTTTGCTTTAGTCTTAAAGGAACGCGAGTTATTTTCAAGAAGAAATATCTTTTCCCAGAGGCATTTTTTGAGCTGGACAATCGCAAATACTTGATATATTTTAAAAGCACTGCCGGAGTGCCTATAACAAGAATAAGCGAGATTGTTCAGAACGGCAAATTGATAAACCTAACCGGACAGCCGGGTCACGATTGGAGTTATCCTATTGGAAGTCCCTTTCGCGGTTATATTTACACAACTGGGTATCAAAAAGTGCTCGCTTCGAAATCTGGACAAGTGCTTCAAACAGGACGATTGGACAAAATAATTGGAACCAAACTAACTAGAATTGTTACTGGCACCTTTCAACCATCGGGAGGTGGTCTCTATATGTGGAACAAATCCTTTGCATTTAACACACAAAGTGGGGACTTACTTAGGCTACCCAAAGGTAATTGGACACGGTTTCTATGCTCATCTTCTAGATATATACTTTTTTCAAGAGATGACGGGTCGGTCATAGTTTTTAACCGTCATGCGGGCACTTATCACAATTTGGCACCAAGGTATTTCTCCATCTCAGCAGCCCCGCTTAAATATGGTTTCTTATTAATTGGGAGATCAACAAAGGAATCACCATTGACAGTAAAATACGTACTAAATGGCAGTATTGCGTGTGCGATGCAGTTACCGGAAATCAGCGGGAGTTTCGGTCTCACAGTTTCAAAGGACAACTGCTTCGCTCTTTTATCGTATTGGCGCGAAGGTAGGACTTTGTTTACTTTGTTACGTGAAAAACAAAACAAATTGCTAGTACACCGGATACGAGGCTCCTTTATAATATGGAACTTTGTACTGGAACGCTCAACAATAGTTCTTGCAAAGCAGGACGGTCATGTTGCAATTGTTCCCCTAAATTGACTACTTGAAATGTGGTCTGCGTTTTACTGAAACCTGAAAGTGTTTGCGCAACTGGTTTAAATCATCCCCAGGCTAATAGAAATCGAACGTTTCTCAATAGTTTTGAAAGACCAAAATGGTGTTCAATGTTGATAGTGCCTTTATTCATTTAGATGACCAGGAAAGAACGTCATACGGCGAAGTACCGAATAATGTTTACAAGTTTTGAACCAAATGTTGGTTATCCAACGACAAAAAAATCTTTTGTAGCGAGGGCGATGCGACTAAACTAAAAATTATTCTTCAGTATTTCTTTAATTTCACTGGCGAAGTTCCTGGGAACCTAAAACAGAAAGAGAGCCTCGTCTAAATGACTAAGATATCATGACCCCAACGTACTAGTCTGGTTCAAAACCGGATTCTTACTCAGAAGGCAGAACTACGATGCAATTAATCCTTTGGCCCAGGCAATTGACCTATGCTTACGCAAAGGCAGACCCGATTAAGAACCGTGATCGAAGTGGTCTTGATCCCTGCGGAGGGTGCAATACTACCTTGCAATGCATGCTTAGCTGTTTCAGCAGTGATTTCCTGCCTATTTTCCTTGCCGCATTGGCTGCTTGTATTTTAATCGCGGGATGGGTGTGTGCAGCATTGTTTGCCATCTGCTTTGCGGCCTTCTTTGCAGCGTGTACTACCGTAGTATTATGCATTGTTGCTTTTCTACTGTTTTTGGCGTGCCTCCTGCCATGTGAAGCGTTTATAGGTATGTGTCATTGCTGCAATTGGTACGGCTGTAGGTGCTTACTGTCTCTGTCTAAATCACTGCAATGATGACAGCAATAAAAATTCTAATACGGAAATCGATTAATCATGCTAACTGTCAGAAACGTAATTCTTATCGCCTTTAATGTGCTATCTCTGTTTGTTTTGGGAATAGGCAAATATTATTCGACCCTATTCACGCTGGAGGTGATTGCAATTTCATTAGGAACCTGCGTTTTTCTGCAAGCTACAGGTAGGCTAGGTGCGTTGAACAATGACATGAAGGAGGTCTACCTTCGATTTTCGCGCATCTGTCTAATGATAATATATGCAATGTTCTTACTGTTGTCACTCATTTCTCCGCTTGAGACGATATTGCCCTTTCGCCAGTTTGGGCTTACCTTTAAATGACAAATAAGCAAGAGGATGGGTTAACGGCGGGTCAGAGCGTTACAAAGTCAAGCGACCATGACGCAACCCGACAAGCCCTGGACTTATTGGGAAAAATTCAGTGGATGTATTCGCTGGGGTTACTAATTGGCTTTTGCGGAAGTTTAGTTGTTTTTTCAAGAGAAATTCACGATCGATTAGGCGGTCTTCCGGAAAGCGGCGGGTGGATTATCTTTCTAATTTTGTTAAACATAGGGTCCTTCTGGATAACAATCCAAGTCCCAAGAGAGGCTCTCAAAAGGGGCGCAAGCCTGATGCACATGCTTTGGACTGGCGGCATCTTAATTGGAGTTTTGGTGTTTAGTTTGAACTTACTGAGCATTATTATCGTCTTAACGAATTAAATATTTCAAAGTGCGATTTCAGCCATTTCCTTAATTGCTCAGGATGCATTACACAGGTTATCAACTTGATACTAGATTTGATACAGAATTCACCAAAGTCGAAACGTAAATGAGAAGTTATTTTCGAAAAGCAAATTCAATTTTGCGTCTAGAAGTTGTTCACAGGATCGCAGTTGAGGCAACTCCTTTCATTACAGCCCTGGCAATAATTTTTGGAACATTCTGTTTCGACTTTGACTTGAGAACCGGCAATTTCAAGCCTGGGATACTATTAGTTTTGGATATTATTGCTTTCACCGTGGTTGGAGTTTGCGGTGGAGCTTCGAGGTTTGGTGATTGCACGCCGGAACAACAACGTACCCTTCAGCCGGCGGTTTCCCTCTCCTGCACAACGCTACGTCGATGTACTGGAAACGACTCTTGTTTTTCAATCGGAAAGAAAATCATTGCAGGCATCGGCTGCATAAATGCCCGACGAGCTATTAACAAAATTTGCTACGGAGGCGGCGACCCAGGACATAACATTGCAATTGCACAAGCTGAAGCGGCTTTGCGAAAATGCGAGAACCTCTTCCACAAAGAATTGTCATTGGCTTTAACTGAAGATGAGTGAAACAAAGGGCGTAAAATACCTTGAATTTTGTGCGAAAAGGGAGCAATTTGCCCGTCAACTATTGGGAGAATTCCAAACTGAACCAGTACCAAGCAGCTTAGAACTTTCAGCTGGGCTGTGGCCCGATACAGAAACGATCAGACTTCTCAACAACGAAAGGTGGAACGAAGTCAAGCTAGCTCGATTTCAATATTACTCACTCGAATTTTTTGGAGTTAGAAAGCAAGCAATTCTATATTATCTTCCCGCAATGATGTTGTCGGTGCTTGAGTACTACGATGACGAGGGCGGTAATTTGAATGACACAATGACATCAGTTCTCAGAATTGATAACTTTTGGAAGATTTCAGCAGCAGATTTTAGCGAATCACAAAGAACACTTATTTGTCAGTTCTTACACATCCTAGATGAATACGACTTTACTGATTCTTTCGAAGAAGAGCTGGGGACGAAAATTATACAATATTGGTGTTCTGACACGTCGCGGCACAAGGAAACAGCTTGCTAAAGACTACTACTTACGATGGAACAGGTCTGAGAAGGTCTAGGCAATGGGGTGCAGAGCGGAATGACAAAGATCACTACCTTTGTTTGGGACGGAACTGATTACCTATCGGAGTACACATACTAATGGACGGCTACGGTTACTTATACAACGGTTGCACCCCGGCGGATGTGCTAATCAAAGCAACTGGCCAAGTCCGAAACCGCAATTTCCGCTCGGTGCTTGGTGCGGTCTCGGCGGGTTAGAAGGAGAATATTGTTGCATCGAATGCAAAATGAGGGTTTGCTGCGCTTTTGGTCCAATACATACTTCGCCTAAACCTACTCGACCTGTGCGTCCAGGGTTGCCTTCCGCACCCCCGCCGGTGCCTCCATATATTTCAATCCCGCCAGGTATGCCGGTGCATGTGCCTCCCGGTCACAGTCCAATTTGGTCTTAGAAAATGGGCTGGCGTCAACTACTAATTGCGAGTGCGATGATTTTTAACTTACTTGGCAATATATGCGCAGTTTTGCTAATTCTTGTGCCCATAGCAAGCTTTTGCTTTCCAGCAACAAGAATTAACGAGCGAATCAAAAGATCTCTAGTTGCGTTTGTAACAATATTCTTGGTCTTTTTAGTAATTGCCTGGGGGTTAGTGATAGTATCTGCGGTTTGGGCTACTCAAAAATCAAGTTCCGGTACAATGAACGGAATTCACCCCACAACAATGACTTATGATGGAACCGGGCTTAGAAGGTCTAGGCAATGGGTTCAAAGCGGGGCTACTAAGACCACTACTTATGTCTGGGATGGAACTGATTATCTGTCGGAGTACGCATACTAATGACGGCTACGGTTACTTATGCAACTGTGAACGGAAGGCTCATGATGGAAAATCGAGGCGGGGTGAAAACTGAGTACATCTCAGACACTCTTGGTAATTTAATTCAATGCCGGGATATGAGTGGAAATAAGACTTACGAAGCCTGGTATTGGTCTTACGGTGAAGTCAGAGCGTCAACCGGCACAAATCCAAGCCCCTGGGGATTTGTCGGTCTTCTCGGCTATTACACCGACGCCTTAAACTACCTCTACGTAAGAGCCAGATACTACCGCCCAAACCTCACCCGCTGGCAAACCGTCGATCCCCTGTGGCCTTGGCAGCCGGTCTACTTATACTCCCTAGACAATCCAGCGGGAGCATCCGACTTGTCAGGCAAAGGACATCCACCCGCGAAAAAGCCACCAAATTTAAAATGCCCATCGGGGTTTAAGCCAGTTTGGATCAGTTGCTACGGATATAATGCGCCGGGAGGCAGTGGAATTGGGAACCCTTCAAAAATATGCGGTGGCTGTCGCAAACCAAGACCCGGTGATTGCGCAATCGATCAAAATAACCCTCAATGTCCATTAAACTCACCGGTTACAATCATAATGGGTACCGGGAAGCCAATTCGCTGCAGGGTTTGCGATACAGGGGAAGGTCACGGCGGAATTGACGTTTACCTTCCCACCACGGAACAGGATTGCAATAATAATTTCCCGACCGGCTGGAAATGCATCAAATGTGGTTGAAACACTTGCCAATTTTTTCTGCTCTGCGTTTGCGGGGCTCAACTCAACGCCTGTATACCGTAGGTCTTATTATTTGCTGCGTCCTGGGGCTCTCAAATTGTATCGCCGCCTTTTGTGGCTCAAATCGACCTGGAACCCCTTCAGGAAAAAGGGTTGAAGTCGCGCAACTTCTCTGGAAAAAAGTAATAGGTCGCGCCGAAATTTATATGCCAGCGATATCAAAGTTGAACATAATTTACGCTTCATGCGACCATAGGGGTTTCTACGCATTTTCAACTAAGGGCAAGTATTTATGGAAGTACGATTGCTGTGCGGTCGATTCTCCACCGGCGGTCGGACCGAATGGATACGTTTATTTTTGGTCGGATGATGGAACTGCGCATTGCTTCTCACCAAGAGGCAAGCCGGTGTGGACATTTCACAGCGGGCAAGCTTCTTGGAGTTGTGCGCCTCAATTCACGTCTCCTGGTAATGTCCTGTTCGGAACTTCTAAAGGAGCTGTTTATTGTCTCAACAACTACGGCAGAAAGGTTTGGAAATTGGTGGTAAATTCAAACCAAAACGACTTTGATGCAGTGAGCGTAATATGCGATCAAAAGCATATTTACTTAGCTAGTAGAACTAAGCTCAGTGCATTCAGCGAAAATGGACAAGTTCAATGGGTCCGGACGATTAAGAGCCAAATTAAGAGTGGTCCAGTCCTCCGTGCCAAGAGCATGATATGCATTGCAACTTCAAGTCACGTAGTCCAATGCTACGATTCCAATGGAAGTCTACTGTGGTCTAAATCATTCTCAGGGGCGTGCGCCATAGCTGCTAGACCGCAGGACCGGGAACTGTACATCATGGTTGAAAACGAGGGACTTTATTCGGTCTCGAATACATTTCATATCCAATGGTGCGTTCACGTACCTCTCACGAGATCGTCACAACCAAATGGTCAAAGCAACACGATAATTCCACCATACGCGGCGCCGAATGATGACATTTATTGTTTGCTTAAACCCAAATTGCTGGGAAAAGTGTCATTTTCTGGCAAACTTTTGTGGATATACAAACTTCCGGCACCCGGCGATACCACACCGGTAACCGGAGTAGGAGACCGAGTTTTTGAGGCAACATTCGGGAGCAATCATGACGTGTCATGTCTTCTCGCAATTGGCACAAGGAATTAGTTCACAAATTGTGCGCCCAGATTGAAGCTTTTCCGCTTTTTTTGCCAATAGCGGTAGAATTGTCGAAGAAGAGGCACTTATGATGAAAAATAGAGCGGAGTGACAACTGAATATATTTCAGATACCCTGGGCAATTTGATTCAGTGCAGGGATATGAATGGAAACAAGACTTACGAGGCTTGGTATTGGTCTTATGGAGAAATCCGTGCTTCCACTGAAACTAACCCAAGTCCTTGGGGATTTGTAGGTCTTCTCGGCTATTACACTGACGCCTTAAATTATCTCTATGTCAGAGCCAGATACTACCGACCAAACCTCACCCGCTGGCAAACCGTCGATCCGTTGTGGTCGTTACAAGAAGGGTACATTTACGGAAACTCTGATCCAATCACGAATTACGATCCATCCGGACTACAAGCAGCGGACTGTCAGCGATGCGCTGGTGACCCGGTGCCGTCACAATGTGAATCTCCCGCAATACGAAATGCGATAACCGCCGCATTGCGAAAATACTGCTCGAAAACCTGCCCAAATCTTAACATCCATCAAATAACATGCTGGATGTTTGCGGAATCCAATTGCAATCCTGGTGCTCGGACCGGCCCAAATGACGGGCTCTTTCAAATCAGCTCTAATATTTGGTATGGTTATTGCCGCGACCTTGGCCCATTCGATCCATATAACCCGATCCTTAATGCAACGTGTGCAATCGAAGCCTTGTGCAAGGCTCCTAGGAAAGGGCATCCTGGATTTCATTGCAGCTTTGGAGCCTGGGGGACGCATGTTGAGCCTGGCTCACAGTACGACTGTTGCAACCGGTTTGGCCGACAAAAAAGGATACCCGGAAAGTGATTTGCTTACCTTTACTATTTCTAGCTCAAGGTGTAACCACCAGCTCCCGTTTTTATCTAGGTCATTATGGTAATCGAGATATCTGCGTTGAGATAATCGAGGCCCAGTACCTGGACGAAGGTCCGCACCTGCACGATATTTCTCTCAAATTTGAAAATATTGTCAGGACATACACTGGAGATATTATCATGAATACGAAAACCATTGAACTTGGAGATAGTTTTAACACCTGCTTTTGTGTCGGGGACTTTCTTGGAGGTGAGAAAATTCCCCAGGTTTTTGTGACTTGCACGCTGAATGCGACTTTTTCCTATTTATTCAAATATGATGGGTACAAAGTTTATAAGTTAATGGATTTCGGAAAGACTGGATTAACTGCGTGGCCGGTTCAGCTAAATTCGGGGGCATACGTGGAGAAGGTCAGATTCTACCCCGACCTCACTGAGGACGAATATGAAGCAATAAAAAAGGGCGCTCCTCGTCCGGTTGTCAATTTAGTTATTACTGGCAAACAAATTATGAAATGGTGGAAAATTCATAAAACTCCCTTTGACCCAACATACTGAAAGTGGAGTACTCAAGGTATTGGCAGCAAGCGTAACTTACATGACAATCGACGGCGAACTTGTAGCTGAGAAGCGAGGCGGAGTCGTGACTACTTATGTGCCCGACACTCAGGGCAGCCTCGTCCAATGCCACAGTTCTACCGGAACTAAGGTCTATGAGGCTTGGTATTGGTCTTATGGAGAAATCCGTGCATCCACTGGAACTAACCCAAGTCCTTGGGGATTTGTTGGAACACTTGGCTACTACACTGACGCCTTAAATCATCTTTATGTCAGAGCCAGATACTACCGACCAAACCTCACCCGCTGGCAAACGGTGGATCCAGTTTCGCCCCGGCCAAGTGCCTATAGTTACGCTGGGGGTGATCCAAAAACGAATGCTGATCCGACCGGAGCAACTGTTTGCAGGCCAAATCCCATAATTCGAGCCTGTCTGCATGCATGCATCGCATCATGCGAAAACGGCAAATTTGGAGATTACAATAGTTGCTATGATTTATGCGGACCTTTGTGTATAAAGCTAAAGAAAATAGGCTTAAGCCTATTCTGCAAGTATTTGTGGAATTGGTGCTTTGGTCTTAGACCGAACGAGCAAATCGAAAGGTGCCTCGTAATATACGACGCCCTATGTGAGGGAGAGTGAGCACTTGTCTAAGTTAGAAGGTAGATTTCTGCATGCTTTAGCACTCCGCGTAATACAAGGCGATGAGGACGCAGTCGCCAAAATGGAGAACCTGCTCTACTCACAACTCCCAAGCATTGACTCTTCGAACGCGGCTACTTACCTCACCTTTGAGTGGCATTTAGCAAAACGAGGAACTTGCGACAGCACCCCGTTTCCTCTGAATATTGCTCGTTTGGGAGAGTACGCATTGTACACCGTTCTCGGCGTTGCGGCATCATGTGAGGATGCCCGAATTTATGCTTCCGTACTAGAAATCTATGCAAATTTGGACTGGCAGTTATCATTGACCGCAGCCTACTACCTTTACCAAATTGATAAAGAGCGCGAACATTTCCGTGAGCGTTTGGCGATGCTCACTAAAGCCTTACAAGACGGGAAAGCCAGCTTTCCTCTGGAGGATGAAATGCCTGGTCCCGTTTATTGCGGGAATGAGTATGCTTTGGAAGAATTAAAGGCGATCCTTGCAGAGTTGGATGGAGAAACAGCATTTGAGACACAAAGCCTTAGAAGGCTCAAATGGAAAATTGAGTCCGGTCGGATGTTCAATTCTTGAAACTGCAATGCAACGTCATAACTCCTCCACCAGGATCACCGTCCGGCCAATGGCCAAATCCGCCAGGAAGCAGTGGGGGCCCATTCCAGCAGTGATGAAGCGACCAACGAGTCTGCTATCTAGTCAAACGAAGACGTGACAGTTTATGAACGAAAATAGCACTAATCTAAGGAAATTTGCATCTTATCGGACAGTAAGTGAAATAAGAATTGCTGCGGAGACTGGAGACCTTGTAAGCTTACAAAGGCATGTTGACGAACTTGAGGCTGAAATCCCAGTAACGGCAATTTCGCCGCGCCTGGTTATCATGCATGGCTGCCTAGCTCGGTGCTACCTCAGTCTTGGGGATACGAATAAGGAAAAATATAATTGTGGACTTGTAAAAAGTCTTGGGGCTGTGCTTAGGGAGCGAAAAGCAAATGATCTTCGTCGATGTAAGCAGCGTCATCAGCAGTAAATTTTGTAGAAATTCGGCTGGGACGCTCGTCGAATGTACAGTTTTCAGCTCAAGTTGTGGTCTTGCGTCCAAAGTGTGCGAATGCTTACGAAGATCGGTTAAGAATCCACCACAATATCATTTTCCTGTACAAACGTGTTACCAGTTTCCCTATATGGAGATTGGATGCGGTTGTATGCTTTTACCCACAATTGGAGAGCAATTGAGGTGCTTGAATAAAGTTCATCCCCCAGTGCCGGTTATCGCTTAGCCCGTGGTCATAGCCGCTGATGCTAAAAGTACATCAAGAATTCATACTTACGCGCATTGCATTTCGGCTCTACTCTTAATAGCCGTATCTTACCTCTACTGGTCAAGCTACAGATCACTGATTCTCCGGCATGCAGCAACTGTGGGCTTGCTTGCCTATTGTCAAAGAATGACCGCGCAAAACCAAAGCGATACGATGACGCCAAATGCCAACTTTAAATTCTCGAAACTTACTAGGGAATTTGGTCCCATCTCAAAATTTAGATACGTTCGATCTTATGGAGATTTTTTTCCGTTGGCGTCAAGCTTTGTAGTATTACGAGTCGATCGGGGTGGAAAAGCCTACGAAGAACAGCTATATATTCTTGACAACAGATGCGCTGACATTATTTCCGCATTAATTTCATCAACACCGTTAAGCCAGGCACATTAAACCTTGAACGTAAATTAGGGATGTGACGTGCTCCCCGTCCGGTCGTCACTTTAGTTATTACTGGCAAACAAATTATGAAATAGTGGAAAATTCATAAAACCCCCTTTGACCCATCATACTGAAAGTGGAGTGGATTTATACTTTCGTGGCCCCGGGAGATTTGGCGCAATAAGCTCAGTTCGGGCACTAATTTTAAGATATAGGGTATGCGTTTTGCTATATTATGCATTGACGATAGCGGTGGGGAGTGCCACCGCAATTATTCTTATTTTTCTACGCGAATTTCGGACCGACATGATTGCACTCGCGGTTCAAAAGTATCCGGATTTAAGGATTTTCAACTGGACTGCTTATGGCGTTATCGCTATATATTTTCTAGTGCAATTAATTATAATCGTTGGTCATGCGACGGAAAAACGCATTATGCTGCTATGGTCGGCTTTGGATGAAAATGAGCGAAAAGGATTAATTCAGTCACTAACAAACAACGAAAGAAGCGCGGTTGAGCGCATGATTGCACGTGTTCGGAAACTAGAGAATGTCAATGCGAAATGACCCTTTTACGTTGCGTAACGCGGCAGATTTTAATTTCGTGCTAGGGTGTAGTAAAGGTCCGATAAAGATAATTCGTACAGGCCTCAGAGCGAACCTCGAGGAAATCATATTTTTCACTCTCTGTATTTATATTGGTTTAGCGGTGGGTCCTGCTGAAGGCGGCGCACGGATGTGGGTTTTTGCTGCAATATGTTTCCTCGTCCTAGCTGGAGCACCCGTTCTTGCAGACCGTCGATAGCGAGAGCGTTAACCGCTTATACTTATGACAATAATGGGAATATGACCGCAGAAGGTTCCAGTATCAACAATACTTATGACAGAGAGAATAGGTTATCTGTGATAATGAATGGGATCAGTCGTCGCCAAGTGTCTACCTGCTAATCTGAACCTATGCGAATAAAATGCGCTGCAACATCTACATTCAACGAAGCCAGCTTCACGAATCCCACCCTTTCCGCCAAGCAGCTGGCAAGACGCTATATCAAATGACCGTCAAAGAAAAATCCGGTCTAATTCGAACCCAAAGCGATCCGGAAAACGCATGTCATCAATTGACCGTCAAATATAAATCTGGAACGATTCGATTCGGTATCCGCTTCAGAAATCGCTTTCCATGAACTGACATCCTCCCAAACGCAAAAGCAGAATAAGATTGAAATAGTCTCGCGATGGACTCAATGGATACCATTAGTTATAAACTTGAAAACTGTGGTAAGAGGAGCGATCCGGAAAATGGGCTAAAAGCAATGAAAAAGTTGATACTGCTTTTGGTATTGGTTCTTCCATTCCTGCTTGTCGGAGGTTGCAAATCACATTCACCTTCGGAAATTACTTTGAGGGTTGCCACATGGGGTGACCCCGTAGCTACGGATGCATACACTAAAGAGCTAAATCAGCTATACACTAACTTCGAACTCATGCACCCGGGAGTGAAAATAGTAAGGGAAGTAGTCCCAGATCAATACGTAACTAAAATGGTGCTAGATCATGCTGCTGGAACACCGCCAGATGTGATGATTTTGGATGCTTCATCGGCCGCTTTATTCATCGATAATGGACTTGTGCAAGACCTTGGCACCATTATCAAGAGCGACACGTCGTTTAGTCTCTCAGATTTCTATCCGAATACCGTATCCATAGCTACTAGAGGCAACAAAATATATGCGATTCCCCAAGACTTCACTCCTATAGTTGTTTTCTACGATAAGAGCAAATTCTTAGCCGCTCATATCCCGATTCCAGATGGCACTTGGAACTTCAAACAATTTCGGGAAATCGCACAGAAACTCAATCGTCCGCCTAACAGTTATGGATTTATTTTTAATAACTGGATGCCGGGTTGGATCATGTGGCTTTGGAACAACGGAGGAGATGTAATAGATTTAAATACTAGTAGGTCAGAGGGTATCTTTAATAGTCCTCGCAACCAAGCTACTTTTACTTATCTAAGTGACTTAGTGAACAAGTATCACGTATCGCCGTCGTTATCAACCCAAAGCTCAATGGGAATTGATTTATTTGCAAATGGTAAAGCTGCAATGACCGTAAGTGGCCATTGGAGCCTCACAAATTACAAGGCAAGCACAATTGATCCCGCCACCGGAAAGCCAAGTCTGAACTGGGAGAACTTGGGGGTAGCGGCAATGCCTCACAACACTCCCGAGTCGCAAACTGTGCTTTATGAATCGGGGTTTGCTATTCCGGAAGGGAGTCCACATTCGCAATTAGCCTGGGAATTCATAAAGTATATGACTAGTTATAAAGTGCAGTTTATTTACAACCAGTCAGGAATAGCAATAGACGCGCGAAAAGATGTGGCAAAAGCTCGCGCAACTAATCCGCTTGAAAAAGAATTTCTATCTCTTGTTCCAGATGGCAGACCTCCATACGGATCAAGGATCGACTACTACTCGACAATCGAACCATTGGGACAAAGTGCCTTGGAAGCAACTCTTGAAAACGGGGTTTCTCCAAAGGAATCGTTGACCAGCGCAGCAAAGCGAATTGACCAAGAATTTGCAAAACCGTGAGCGACTAAATGACACTCAAGAGCCTCCGAAACAAAGAAGCTAAAACCGCTTGGCTCTTTATTTCCCCAGCCCTATTACACCTCGCCGCATTTGCGATTTATCCGCTAGTTTTTGCGTTCGTAATTAGTCTTTATCACTGGAACCTTTTAAACGGACAACACCACTACATCGGCGCAGAAAACTACCGATTTGCATTTCATGAAGCCCCATTTGGAAACGCATTATGGAATTCCTTTTTGTTTACTATCTTGAGCGTTCCCATCGGAATGGCAATGGGGCTGGCAGCCGCTTTGCTAGTTTCTCAAACTCTTAAAGGGGTCACCATTTTTCGCACAATTTACTACATTCCCGCAATCAGTAGCGGGGTCGCTACCTCCATCATGTGGATTTATGTTTATCTTCCGGAAAATGGACTAGTTAACACGGTATTCAGTTACTTCCACATCTACAATAAAACGGATTTCTTGCACGATGCTCGCTTTGCATTATTGGCTCTTGTGTTTATGTCTACAATAACGGGGTTAGGGCCGCGAATGATTCTTTATTTAAGCGGTCTAGTTAATATACCCCCGTCACTTTACGAAGCGGCTGCAATTGATGGGGCTACCGGATTTACTTCATTCAGGAAAATAACTCTGCCAATGCTTACTCCCACCACGCTATTTGTTATTGTCACCTCAACTATTGGCGCGATGCAAGTATTTACTCCCGTTTATATGATGACCCAGGGCGGACCTGAAGGTAAAACCGACTTAGTTGGATATCACATATACACCGAAGCATGGCAAAATTTTGCAACCGGATTAGCTTCGGCTAAATCGTTTGTGCTATTGGCTGTGATCTTAGGAATGACTCTTTTGCAATTTAAATTTGTCAAAGGTGGGATGGAGGGCTATGAAGCAAGATAAATCGCCCTTAAGCATTACGCGCAAATGGGTAAAAGGGGTCTTTTGTTACGCGTTAATGATTCTCCTTGCCTTCTTTATGATTGCGCCATTTGCCTGGATGTTGTTAGTATCACTGCACCCCAGTCAATCGCCGATACCCACACTAGATCAGCTTGTGCCTACTCATGCCCAATGGACCAATTATCCAAAAGTTTTATTTAATCCAGCCCTGCCAGTGTCGCGATTCTTTCTAAATAGCATCTTCGTTTCTGTTACGGTAGTGATCGGTCAGACGGTTGTTAGCGCAATGGCGGCTTACTCGTTATCAAGGCTCCGATTCAAAGGTAGCAGCACCTTGTTTTTTCTTTTCGTTGCAACTATGATGTTTGGCAGCACCGTAACGCAGGTACCGGTTTACTTACTTCTCCAAAATCTGCACTGGCTAGATACTTACTACGCATTGATTGTCCCTGGACTAAGCTCCGCATTTTCGATATTCTTACTCCGCCAAGCATTCTTGGGAGTATCGTTCGAACTAGACGAAGCTGCCCGAATTGATGGCGCAAGCGAACTTGCGATATTCTGGCGCATCATATTGCCTTTAAGCAAAGCTGCTCTCGCCACCGCTGCAACATTTACATTTATCGGAGTTTGGACCGACTTTTTCGGCCCGTTGCTTTACACTACCTCCACTAGTATGAGAACTTTAGAAGTAGGGCTTTCGATATATCACAGCGCTTTTGGAGGAACAAATTGGCCTCTTGAAATGACTGCGTCGATGATCGTAATGGTTCCACTCCTAATCGTGTTTCTCTTTGGACAAAGGTTCTTTACTAAAGGCATTAGCCTTGGTTCAATAAAATAGTAGATATTCGCTTACAAATAACATGCGAAAAGGGTGTATGATGAAGTAACTTATGACTTTTTTACCCGTGATCACATTAATTGTTGGAATTCTTCTTGGCATCGGGATCGCATTTTGGATCCGGAAAGCGTGCGATACCCAAGTCGGTAATCCGCTCGAGGCAATGCAAGCGAAAGTGGATCAAAGGGAAGCTGAAATAAAGGTGCTTACTCAAAAGTCGTGTGATCTTAGTTCCGAACTTGCTTCTGCAAGTACCAATTTAGCCAACGCCCAAGAATCAAACTTGAAAGCCCAATCCCAGTTCGAGTCATCTCTTGAGCATGAGAAACAGCGATTTGAAGCGCAACTAACTCAAGATCGAGAGGCTTCGGCGAAATCTAACCAGGCCCTCATGGATGAAAAGGATAAGAACATCGCTCATGAAAGGGAGTTACTTGAAGTAGCGGAAGCGAAATTGAAAGATGTATTTGAAGCCCTTTCGGCAAATGCTTTGAAAAAGGCGACAGATTCATTTCTTGTGACCGCCAAAGAAACATTTGAAAATTCGCAAAATCAAGCCAAGGGTGACCTGAAACTGCGGCAGCAACAAATTGAAGAATTGCTAAAACCGCTGCGCGAAACTGTTCAAAGCTTAGATAAGCGGATCGAAGAAACTGACAAAGAAAGAGCTAATGGGCAGGTCCTTATTGAAGATCATATCAATCAACTAATGAGCGCAACTACCGGATTAACAAGTGCTTTCAAAAAACCAATTACCCGTGGCGGATGGGGGGAATATACCTTGCAAAACTTGCTTGAAGGATCGGGGCTATTGGAAGGAATAGATTACGTATTACAGCATTCAACTGACGCGGAAGATGGTCGTTTAAGAGCAGATGCAGTAGTCAATATGCCGAACGGAAATAAAATCGTAATTGATAGCAAGAACATATGGGAAAATTATACTGCAGCGCAGCAAGAAAAGGATGAAGATAAGCGCAATAGTTATTTGTTAGCCCACGCGGCTGCAGTTCGGAATCAAATTAAACTGTTAAGCGATAAGAACTACGCAAAACAGTACGATGGTGTTGAATGCGTTATCATGTTCCTGCCAACCGAAGCATTATTCCAAGCTGCAATTGAAAATGACCCCGGGATCATCGCAGACATGCACAGCAAGAACGTTATCCTAGCTAATCCAATGACCTTAATCGGATTGCTTAAAGCCGTACAATTTGTCCTGACCCAAGAAAAGCAGAATAAAAATACAAAAGAAATCAGCGACCTTGGTCAAAAACTTTACGAAGGAGTAAGAACATTTGCTAAGCATTATTTAAAACTTGGAAACCAACTTGATAGTGCTTTATCCACCTACAACGATTCTGTTGGATCGCTCGAGAAAAGTATCGTTAGTAGAGCGCGGAATCTAAAAGAAATGGGTGCTGGTTCGGTCGAGGATATTGTAGATTCGACAACATTTCATACCAGACTCCGAGCACCGAGGACCCCTGAGTTGGCGGGGAGCGAGGAATGTGACACACTTAGCCTCATTGCCCCCAGCGATCCTATCTACGCCCTAACCGAAGAACCACCTGACCTCAACTAGCCTCCAATCCAAAGAAGAATTAATTTTTTGTAAACTGTTTGGAAGATGACACCAGAAGCAACTCTCACTTTTTACGGACAATCCGGATTCAGAATGGATTTACCATCCGGCAAAGTTGTGCTCCTAGATCCCTGGATTTTGAACCCGCTCAGCCCAAATGGACAAGAAATTCTGGAAGGATTAACCCATGTAGAAATGATTGTGCTCACTCATGGGCATTTCGACCATGTTGGGCAGACCGTTGAAATAGCTCGAAAAACTGGAGCCACTTTAATCGCCCCTCCAGAGCTTGCCGATGCGATGATTAAATATCGAAACTTCCCCAAGGAAAACAAAGTAATTACCGCGCGCGTCGGAGAAAAACTTTCTTTTTTTGACGGAGAACTTGAAGTTGAATTCACTAAAGCGGTGCATTCTGCCGGTTTGTTTGATCCGGCCTCCAATACCGAAGTTGAATGCGGCGAACCTGTTGGAGTCATCACAAGATTCAATCAAGGCACCACTATTTACCACACAATTGATACCGCACTATTCGATGAAATGCGGGACATTGGCGATAAGGAAACAATTGATCTATACGTGGTGTGTATCGGCGGCACTTTTACGATGGATCCGATTGAAGCCGCCGAATCGGTTGCCAGGGTTCATCCTAAAGCGGTTATGCCCGCGCATTATGGAGCGATGCCTGGTGAAATCTTTGGCACCGTCGATGAGTTCAAAGCCGAACTTAGCAAATTGGGGCTAACTCAACCTGTACTTGTTGTAAACGCGGGAGAAACTATTTCGCTTCCCTTGAGCAATTCAAATGCTGGGTAGAACTCCGCTAAAGTCTTATAATACTTAACAAAGAAATTATCTTAAAATGGGTCTTCACGGGCTTAAAAGACCCAAATTATCGTTTAATATCTCGTATTTTCACTTTTTTTTGAAAGAATGAAGACTTTTTGTCCAAAAACGTTGACTTTTGGCAATGACACCGAATAAACTTGATTTCTACCACAAGGTGGACATTTACCCTTGAAAACATTAACAACACACTACGAAATCCTTGGAGTTGATCCCAAGGCAGACCCGGAGACTATGCGCCAAGCATATCGACTAAAAGTTCATCGCTACCATCCAGACGTTAGCGATGATCCTCGGGCTCACGAAACCATGGCAAGAATCAATGAAGCATTCGCCACTCTAAGCGACGAAGATCGGCGGGAACAATACGACTCCGCTCTCGAAGGCGGCTCCTTTGCCGAGAATCAAAAAGAAGATTCGCATCAAAAGCGTAAAGAACGAAAGCCGATCGTTGTTAGGTTGCGAGCTAGGCTTAAAGGACATCACACGCCCATTTACGCTTGCGCTTTTGAACCTGAAACAGGCAACCTAATATCCAGTGCCTTTGATAACGAATTGCTCTGGTGGAACCCTAAAACAGGCGCAGTAGATCGAAGGATGAAAATTGAGGCTGGCGTTGTGTCTACTTTGCAACCCACAAATGGAATGCTCATGGCAGCTGGCGCCTCCGAAAGCACGGTGGCGTATTGGCGAGTTAAAAACGGCAAAGTTGATGGGTGGCGATCCGTAAACGACGAATGGGTGAACAGCGTCGCCATTTCACCTGATTGTAAAACCATCGCCACCGGATCTCTGCACAAGCTTTTAACCGCTTGGAGTTGCGATGATTCTCATCAAATTTTTCAACGAGAAGATTTCAATGATGCCGTTACCGCAATTGCGTTTAGTTCAGATGGAGAGCTGATTGCGGCTGGGACAGCCGATGCCATGGTCAAGCTTTACCATGCACCTACGGGCACTCCATTGCAAGACATTCGTGGAGTTCGAGCCATGGTTTCCTCGGTAGCCTTCAGCCCCGATAATCGATACCTTGCTGTTGGGTCCGTGGATTTAAGCATTCGCGTGTTCACACTCCAGGACGGCGCATTGGTTAAGATGATGTTTGGTCACGTTAAGCCAATCGAGCATCTTGCCTTTCATCCAAATGGATGGCTTCTTGCGAGCGCATCCCGAGATGGCACGGTTGGGCTTTGGAACGCTGCGGCTGGTATCGGAAACGTCCGAATCGAATGTTCAACGCGTCCGATCAGTTCGGTGGCTTTCAGTCCAGATGGAAAAATCTTAGCCGCTGGTGGGCAAGATAAGCTTATTCGTCTTTGGGACGTATCTGCCAAACGCCAAGCCGAAGCTTAGTTCATCTAGAACAATTTGGATCAAGCCCCACGTCGGAGGGGCTTTCCAATTTTGCCTTAACCTGTGCCAAGACCTCATCAGGCGGTAGCGAACCGTCAATGACCACGAATCGATTCGGCTCTCTCCGCGCCAAAGCCAAAAACCCAGCCCGAACCTGTTCGTGAAACTCAAGCGGCTCTTTATCCAACCGATTAGCTCTATCAAGTCTGGCTAAGCCGATTTTAGCGTCTAAATCAAGCAAGAATGTAATCTCTGGCACTAAGTAACCAGTCGCGACGTCATTGGCCATCCTTACAAACTTTTCATCGATTCCGCGCACCGCAGATTGATACACAAACGTGGAATCCGAGTACCGATCACACAAAACCAGTTTTCCTTTTGCCAAAGCGGGCTTAACGAAAGTTTCAATGTGATTTGCCCGGTCTGCGAGGAACAAAAATAGTTCCGATTTGGGTGTCACAGAAAATCCGTCAAGCAATATTTCTCGTATCCGCTTCCCAAATTCACCCGACCCAGGTTCGCGGGTAGTCACTACTGGCGTTCCCCGAGACTCAAAGTGAGCCGCTAAATGACGAATCAACGTCGTCTTACCAGCGCCTTCCCCTCCTTCAAATGTGATAAATCTACCCATTTGAAGGTTTTCAGAGATTTCGGTCATTTAATTAATCGTGGCATAACTTTCACAGCCCAGTGAAAGCATAAACCATGCCGTTCTGCCCTTTTCAGCCCAAAAATCTAGGCCGTCATCGGATCATTCTGGTTCGAGCCCTTGCTAATGCGTAGCAAAGCTAAGTATTTATGAAAGTTAATGAGCTCGATTACAACCTCGTATCTAAAGAAAAGACCTAATCGCAGATACCAAAACTTTGACAGTTAAAGTCCAATTGCCGCATGGATGCGGCTCAGCATAGTTTCTCCGTCTTCGGTGAAGAAGGATAAACTGATGGTCGACTTGGATGGTGACCCTCGGAAGAGGAAGAAGCGAATATCTGCTTCACGAAAAGTTCACTGGGGTGTGAATTTGCAAAAGGGCCGGGATACTCCCTTTAGGGAAAGATATCCAGCCGAATTTTGATATGACCCTAACCGGATATATTTATGGTAGTGGCGAAAAAAGAAAATGACGCACTGACCCAAGACCTTAGCCAGTGGTTGCAGCCAGATCAAATCCTTACCAGCCCTGCCGCGCGTCGGGGATATGATTGCGATGCCTACGTCGTCGACCGATTTCCGCCCGCAATAATCTTGCTACCGACTTCAACTGACGAAATCTCAAACGTCGTAAAATATTGCCACAAGAATTCAATCCCTTTTACCGCAAGAGGAGCGGGAACAGGTCTTAGCGGCGGAGCCTTACCTGCACTGGGCGGAATACTCATTTCAACCAAGCGCATGACTAAAATCTTGCGAGTTGAACCTGAAAATCAAATTCTCGAAGCCCAAGCAGGTGCCACAAACAAATCCTTATCCGATGCGTGTCTCCAATACGGACTTCATTTTGCGCCGGACCCAAGCAGCGGCACGGTTTGCACCCTTGGAGGAAATATCGCTGAAAACTCGGGAGGTCCCCATACGTTGAAATACGGAGTTACATCAGGTCATGTGCTCCAAGTTACAATGGTTGAGCCAGAGGGAAACGTTTGGGAAATTGGATCTGAAACTGCTGGGGCACCAGGACTTGACTTTTTGAGCTTGATAGTTGGCGGCGAGGGAACTCTAGGAGTCGTCACCCAATCGGTAGTTAGACTCACACCTCTTGCAAAATTTGTAAAAACCTCTTTGGCGTCATTTCCGACAGTTCATGATGCCACCGAGTGCGTGGCGTCCATCATCCAAAGTGGAATCATCCCGGCTGCGTTGGAAATGATGGATCATGGAATCCTTGCCGCTTTGAGAGCCGCATTTGGATTGCAATATCCTGAAGACGCCAACGCTTTGCTTTTGATTGAATGCGATGGCAACGATGAAGCCATAGTCTTAAGCGAAATGAAATCAGTCAGGGCCCTCTGCGCGGAGCATAAATCGCTTGATTTTGAACTCGCGGCAGACGAAAAGGGTCGGAAAGCACTCTGGAAGGCTCGGAAGCAAGGAATCGGGGCGATGGGACGAGTTGCGCCAACTGTGATTACTCACGATGGCGTAATTCCGCGTTCAAAATTGCCAGAAATGCTGGAAACGGTTTATCAGATTGCGGCAGAGTACGGGCTGGGAGTTGCCAATATTTTTCACGCTGGCGATGGCAATTTGCATCCTTGCTTTTATTTCGACGACCGCGTCCCGGGAGTTGTTGATCGAGTTGTTCGGGCTGGAGATACGCTGATGAGGCGTTGTATTGAACTGGGCGGAAGCGCGACTGGAGAGCATGGCATTGGAGTGGAAAAACTTGATTTAATGCCAATGATGTTCGGCGATAATGGCTTGAAAATGCAAGCCGATGCCAAAGCAATTTTCAATAAATCCTCCATGTGCAATCCGTGCAAAGTTTTGCCCCACCAAAAAAGCTGCGTGGAACACGCCAAAAGGTGGAGAGGTGTGGCAACTTGAGCGTGGAAATATTTGCTCCAGCTGCAATCGATGAACTTATCGATGTTCTCAAATCAGGTCCAAGAGTTCAGATTCAAGGCTATGGCGAACATTTATGCTGGATTCCAAACAACGAATGCTCTGTTGCTGCGATTCAAATGAAGAACTTTAACCAAGTTTCTAGAATTGAACCGGCTGATCAAGTTGTTTTTGCTCAAGCCGGAGTCATACTTTCGGAGTTAAACGCAAAGCTAGGCGAAAAGGGTCAATGCATTCCCTATGCGCCTTACCAAACTGGCGATGACCCCTCGCTTGGAGGCGCAATTTCACTTGCTTTGCCTCATCGCTTGGAGGGTCAATGTGGATCATGGCGAGATTGGGTTTTAGGGATCACTGTCGTTCGCGCCGATGGATCACTTGCCAAATGCGGAAGTGCCGCTGTTAAGAATGTAGCTGGATATGACGTAAACCGCTTCTTCGTTGGTGCACGTGGCTCGTTGGGGATCATCAAGGACGTAATTTTGAGGACTTTGCCATTGAGCGCGTTGCCAACCCCGCAGTGCGAACAAATTCCAAAATCTGAGAGCCCGACCTGGGTACAAAGAGTTCGCCGGTGTGATGCCAGCGCAATATGTAGTTCGCATAAAGGGAGCTTTGACCCAAGAACCTCAACATTATGGGCTACATTACTTGATGAAGATCCACTTCCAAGGTATCCGGGAGATTGGGTGATTCGGTCTCATTCAAATATCCCATTTGAATTCTTAAGCGACGTTCAAAAGCTGCTGACCTGCAGAGCGTTAAACCAATTTGATCCGGGTAGAAAATTTATCTCATGTTTTTCAGGAGGCATAGCTTGAAACCAATTGATGATCTAACCGTCCGGTGCATCAGATGTGGATTTTGCCTGGAAGATTGCCCAACGTTCAAGATTTCAGGCAACGAGCTGGAATCGCCAAGAGGCAGGATTTATTTAGTCCGTAGTGTGATGGAGGGGCACCTTACTTGGAAGGATGCCCAGCCTCATTTGGACCATTGCCTTGGGTGCCTTGCCTGCGAAACTGCTTGCCCAAGCGGAGTGGAATACGGCGAAATAATCGAACTTGCGAGAGAAAAACTCAATGAGGTCCAACCAAGACCCGCGCGTCGCGCCTTCCTTGAATCCACCACTAATCACGCCGCATTAAAGGCGTCTCTGGCAATCGGCAACCTGCTGCCCGGGAAAAGAATCCCTAGATTTGTAAGCCAATTGATTAGCGGTGAGCCGCCGGAAGTCGATCAGCCGAAACCTCAAAATGCAAACTTGCCTGAGGTGCCTGCTGATGAAATGTTGCCCGCAAAAGGAGACGTGTATTTCTTGGAAGGTTGCGCCATGGATGTGCTCTTTTCCAGAGTCCACCAAGCCTCGAAAAATCTTCTCGCCAGGCTTGGATTTTCGATAAAATCGGTTAACCAAGGCTGCTGCGGATCAATGCATGCCCATCAGGGTTACATGGATAAAGCTAGGAAATATGGTGAATCATTGGTCAAATCAATGCCTGATGCCTTCCCAGTTGTAGTTGATTCAGCTGGATGCGGAAGCACCATGAAACGCTACGCGGAGCTGCTCGCTGGCAGTTCAGTTGAATCAAGTGAAGCCGATGAATTTGCAAAGCGAACTTTTGACATATCGGAATTTCTATTAAATAATGGGCTCTTGCCATTGTTGAAGTCGGCTACGAAGTTGGAGGGAATCAAAATAACCTACCATGACGCCTGCCATCTTGCCCACGGTCAAAGAATAAAAGATGCACCTCGCGAGCTCTTGAAAGCAATTCCCGGAATCGAATGGGTTGAAATGGCTGAGTCCGACACTTGCTGCGGGAGTGCGGGTGTTTACAACGCGTTAGAGCCTTCATGGGCGCGAGCGTTGCTTGATCGTAAAATGGATTTTGCCGGAGCCACCGGTGCGAGCATCATTGCTCTCGGAAACCCCGGATGCCACGCCTGGATGGCGCAGGGTGCTAAAGAAAAATTTGAAAACGTGCGGGTTATGCATACGTCTGAAGTTCTAGAAGCTGCATTTATCGGCCTTGATGAATTCTAACTTCATTTAGAATCTGTGCGCCTACAAGCACAAGCAGCTTGGTCGTCTTGCTTATTCCAACTGCAATAAGGCGTAGAATGGTTACCTATGACGCCCGCGAAAGTCGACCCTGCGACGTTAGTTGACATCCAAAATTCCAGAGACATCCGAAATATTCCTATTGATAAAGTGGGGGTCAAAAAAGTGCGATATCCAATGCATCTGCGCGTTCGAGACAATGGACAGCAACAAACCGTGGGCGAATTCACATTGACGGTTGATCTTCCCCACGAGTTCAAAGGCACTCATATGAGCCGATTTCTTGAAGTGTTATCAGAGCATAGTCACGATCTCAGCATTGCCACCATTCCCGATATTCTTGCCAAATTAAGAGAAAAATTGAAGTCAGATACGGCTCACCTAGAAGTCGAATTCACCCTTTTCCGTGAAAAATCCGCTCCAGTTACGGGCAAAACCGGGTACATGGGATACAAATGCGGATTTTCTGCAAGCGGTGGTCGAATAAACGAACTTTCACTTTTGCTAACCGTGCCGGTTACAACTCTTTGCCCGTGCTCAAAGGAAATATCCGATCGCGGAGCCCATAATCAACGAGGCTACGTCACGGTGCGCATCTGGCCCAAAGACAACTCGGCAACTCTTTGGTTAGAAGATATTATTGATCTGATTGAGGCTTCTGGATCGGCTCCGCTCTATCCTGTTCTTAAACGTCCCGATGAGAAATTTGTGACTGAGCAGGCTTATGACAATCCGAGATTTGTAGAAGATATCGTGCGAGAAGTTGCACTTTCTTTTGACAAGGACGTCCGAATCGCACGCTATTCGATCGAAGTTGAGAACCACGAATCAATCCATGACCATAACGCCTATGCTTACATAAGCCGCTCCAAAATCGGTTAATTGTTTGGGTTCGGTCCCGCGCCATCAATGGCGCAATTGGAGAACCCGGCAATAAGTTCACCCCCGGGGCTAGTTATCTTGCCTGACGGGGTGCTCGTAGTTCTTTTCGGAAACCACCCCGCCCTTTGGGCACCCCTCCAAAAAGGGGAGCCTTGGCTTTGGGATTCTCCGAAAGCGGGCAATATTTTAGCCGAGCTATTGATTCATTTAGGGGAAACCTAGCCGTTGATTCATACTGTATGAGTGCGGGCGCCAAGCAAAGATTTACCGATTACAAAACCGAACTCACGGGTCAAGATCGTAACCATGGGATGCTCGAAAAATGAGGTCGATAGCGAAGAAATCGCAGGCGTGCTGAAGCAATCAGGATTTACCACCGTAAGCGACGAATCCGCCGAAATAATAGTAATCAATACTTGCGGATTTCTGGAGGCGAGTAAACAGGAAAGCATTGCTGCGATCCGCGCGGCGGTGCAGCTCAAAAAGCTGGGGAAAGCCCAGAAAGTAATTGTAGCCGGATGCCTAGCTCAGCGAATGGGTGCGGACTTAATGAAAGAGGCACCGGGAGCCGACGGATATTTCGGAGTTGGACAAATGGGGCGATTCCATGAAGTAATTGCTCAAGTTCAAAACGCCCGGAATGCGGTTCTTGAGATATCGGCGCCAAATCATCGCTGGGCAGATGTGTCGACCCGCGCTCGCGCCGGTTCACCTTGGAGCGCGTATTTGAAAGTTAGCGAAGGATGTGACCATAAATGCACTTTCTGTACAATCCCAAGCTTTAGAGGGAGGCATCAGAGCAAACCAATTGAGCGCATTCTAAAGGAAGCTAGATTTCTAGTTGAAGGCGGGGCTCGCGAGATCAACTTAATCGCCCAAGACGTGACCCAATATGGATTCGATCTTTATCAAAAATTCACATTGCCAAGGTTGCTAAAAGAACTGGATGCAATTGAGGGAATCGATTGGATTCGGATTTTATATTTTTATCCGAATCGTCTGACGGACGAGGTCATTGACGCGATGACGAAATTGCCCTCGGTGCTACCGTACATCGATATTCCCTTGCAGCATGCTCACCCAGACGTGCTCCGAAGGATGAAACGCCCTGGAGATGGCGCGCGATACTTAGAGCTTTTTTCGCGCGTCCGTCTGGCGATGCCCCAAGTGGCGATCAGGACCACTTTTATGGTTGGTTTTCCCGGTGAAACGGAAGAAGAGTTTAACTGTTTGCTTGATTTCATTAAAGAGGCAAGATTGGACCGCGTTGGGGCGTTCACCTATTCGCGTGAGCAAGGAACGCCAAGCTTTGAATTAGAGGGTCAGGTTCCATTTCGGGTGAAACGTGAGCGATACGAAAGGCTCATGGAAACTCAGCAATCGATTTCTTTTGCCAAGAATTTAGATTGGGTTGACCGTGAAATTGACGTTCTTGTGGAAGGTTTCAAGGATGGAGTTGTGATTGGTCGTTCATTTCGGGACGCTCCTGAAATTGACGGTTTGGTTTTTGTTGAAATTGATGACGGGTTGGAGCAGGGTTGTTTGGGAGAGATTCGTAAGGTAAAGGTGACTCGAGCCGACGCTTATGATTTGTTTGGTTCTTGGTCGGCGTGAGGTTCTGAACCTTGGGGACTAATTTAGTTGATCAGCAGCCGTGTGTTCAGTTTTTTCATGAATACTTGGCTAGAAAACGGTTGAGATTTTCTTAAAACCCTGGATTTAGCGATAAATTACGGTTCCGATGTAGGTCCGCTTGAGCCAGAAAACAGGAAAACCTTTCTATCGGTAGTGCATCCTTCTGAGTGCCAAAATCAATCCAGTGAAATTTCATTTTTGGACGGCGTACGGATTGTAAGTCCGGGTTCGGAAGTAGGATTTACTAGTCACGGCAAACTTTCAAATCTTCTTTATTTAGACGGTCTTGTCAAGGGAGTCCCGTTTCAGCACCCGTCTCCAAAAGATTAATGCGATTTTCGGACAATATTTGTCGTTCCACTTCAACAGCATTTTTACAGACGCATTTTGGTCCGTAGCCACAAATTGGTGATCAAAAAATCAACGCATACGCTTGAATGTGGGATTCCGGTACATTCAAATGGTGGGATCAAGCTCTTTGTTGGTAATGGCAGCGCCCTATCTAAAGAGCCTTGAAAATGAAGCGATCTTTATTCTTCGGGAAGTATTTGGTCAATTTGAACGAGGCGTAATTCTATTTTCAGGAGGAAAGGATTCCATTGTGCTCGTGCACCTTGCTCAAAAAGCATTTGCTCCAGCTCCGATTCCATTTCCTCTGATTCACATCGATACAGGGCATAATTTTATAGAAACCTTAACATTTCGTGATGAACTGGTTATGCGAACTGGAGCGAGACTAATCGTTAAATATGTTCAAGATTCAATTGACAAAGGTAGAGTAATCGATGAAACTGGACTAAGCGCAAGTCGAAATCAGCTTCAAACCGTGACCCTGCTTGACGCGATCAAAGAATTAAAAATTGATGCTGCTATAGGCGGAGCAAGGCGCGATGAAGAAAAGGCAAGGGCTAAAGAACGAATTTTTTCGCATAGAGACGCATTTGGGCAGTGGGATCCAAGGAATCAACGCCCAGAACTGTGGCATTTGTATAATGGACTTAAGTCGGTAGGTGAACATTTCAGAGTATTCCCCCTGAGTAATTGGACGGAAGAAGATATTTGGCGATATATCAAAACTGAGCAAATCCAAGTGCCGTCGCTTTATTTTTCCCATAAACGAAACGTAATTTGGCGTGATCCCGTTTGGCTTGCGGCTTTGCCGAGCGTCCACATGATCGAAGGAGAAGAAATGGTCTCAAAACAGGTTCGATTTCGAACCGTGGGTGACGTCACCTGCACCGGAGCCTTGGAATCTACTGCTTCTACCGTCGACGAAATTTTAGCCGAAGTAATGAGCTCCAGAGTGACTGAGCGCAATGGTCGGGCTGATGACCAACGATCCGAAGCGGCAATGGAAGACCGAAAAATGAAGGGCTACTTCTGAACGCAGGCACTGATCCCTGGTCCTCCCAAGGTTCCGATGTGTTACGGGTTGCCACCGCTGGCAGCGTCGATGACGGCAAAAGTACTTTGATTGGAAGGTTGCTCTACGATTCCAAGTCAATTTTTGAAGACCAGCTACGCGCAATAGAGCACGCTAGTATGCGCCGAGGATCAAAACAGATTGAGTTGTCCCTGCTTACAGATGGTTTAAGAGCAGAGCGAGAACAAAACATCACAATTGACGTCGCTTATCGCTATTTTTCAACCAAGAAACGCAAATTCATTATTGCCGACACGCCCGGCCATATTCAATACACCAGAAACATGGTGACGGGTACGTCGACTGCTGACCTTAGTTTGATTTTGGTAGATGCCAGGAAAGGCATTTTGAGCCAGTCTAAACGCCATGCCGCTATTTCGGCTCTGCTTGGCGTGCGACATGTGGTTCTTGCAGTCAACAAAATGGATTTGGTGGGCTTTAGCGAGCAAAGATTTAATGAAATTGTCTGTGATTTTCAAGAAGTCACCAACAAACTGGAGATTTCTGAAGTCCATAGTTGCCCGGTATCAGCTCTTTTGGGTGGCAACGTTGTGGAGCGGAGCATTCATATGGATTGGTACTCTGGGCCAACCTTGCTTGGATTCCTTGAGCAGGTACCGGTAATCGCTCGGGACCAACAAACAAATCTTCGCCTTCCAATCCAGTGCGTCATCCGGTCTGATCAAGATTTCCGAGGCGTCGCCGGACAGATCGAATCCGGGTACCTGAAAGTAGGTCAAAGCGTCACGGTGTTGCCCAGCGAAATTCAGACTAAAATTTCCTCGCTAATGGTCGGCGGCCAGATATGCGAAATTGCACAAGTGGGGGATCCAGTGGTGGTAACTCTGGTGGAGGATATCGATCTTACGCGCGGCGATATGATTGTTGTTTCCGGCGGCCCTCCAGTTTTAGCTACTCAAATTGAAGCGGTAATTTGTTGGATGGATGATGAGCCAATGAACCTTAAAACAAGCTATTTGATGCTTCACACAACGCGACAAGTTCAGGCTCAGATTGTTCAAGTTTCTGCAAGGATTGACATCGACACGCTAGAACTTCATCCTTCAAACAAATTAGAAACGAACGACATCGGCGAGGTAACAATCCAGCTTGCCAAGCCGATTTTTGCGGATAAATTTAGAGATCTTCCCGAAACTGGTTCATTTGTACTTGTCGCTCCCGGCAGCAATCGCACGGTTGCGGCTGGCATGATACGTCATTGCCATTCAAACGTTACAGTCAGCCAAGAACAGCCTCAATTCATCGTCTGGATAGATATATCGCAGCCAGTTGAGCCGATATCAGAGCTATTCGCCAGCTTTGAAAGAAAGCCAATTTTACTTGAGGAGAATTCGGTTAATCCGATATTCCGGGCGCATGTAGAAAATAACGATGTGACTAATCCAATTCTAGTGCTGGCAGAACTTTTGCATAGCCAAGGTCAGGACGTGATTATTCATGCGCGTCACGATTTGGCCCAAGGCATGTCACTAAAACGGGAAGTGCTTATGATTGGAACCGCTGAAGCTGATTTTGATGCTCTTCGGCAAAGTTTGAGTCCAAGCGAGAGCCCCAGCGATTATTGATATCAATATTGGTAAGTCCGTACTTCAAGAGGAATACGCAAAACTTACTACAGGGACAATTAAACCATTACAATCAAAGATTTATGGTGAAAGAGATAATTGCTAAATAAACTAACCTTGCGGATTATTTTGCAACGCCCACGAAAAAACATGCGTCCAAGTATATATGTTAGAAGCAATCATTGTAATTCTTATCATCCTTTGGTTACTTGGGTTTTTGGCTTTCCATCTCGGGGCCTTTATTCACATCCTCTTAGTAATTGCAATCATTGTAATTTTAATTCGCATTATCCAAGGCAGAAGGCCACTCTAAAGAAGGTCATTTAATATCCGGGTCTCGCATATCGCTGGCTCGGAATTAGCGGATCATGGTTGTTTTGACCAGTTGATGTCGGCCAAGTAACGGTCCGATTTTCATAAGGAGTCCAGTAAGATGGAGTTTGTCCGGGGCTAGGTCAAGAATCATATCTGGAGTATAGGCAGAGTGAAGTTGATCCGGGGTCAGAACTGGGCTGGAAGTTGCATCTAGCACGTCGCTTCCAGGTTCAGTGAGTTTGAATTTCGTGAAGTGAAGCATGATTCGCGTCCCCGAAGCAAGTTTCCAAGTTCCCGTTAGATCCAAAGTTTGCACTGGATTTGCGAACTCCATAATGAACTTGCTGCCAGTGCGATAAATTTGGATGTATCCCGTCATTGTAAGCCGATTAGTTGGCTGATTGCTGGCATTTTTTTGAACCGCGAAAGTGCCGGTCCAATTACCAAGAAACGGCAAAGCGGATCGGTCACAACCGATTAGTGACCCCGTGAACACCACAAGTATCGCGGCTTTTTTCATTTATAAATGTTGACACCTTTTTAAGACCGCGCTAACCGGTGCTCTGCATCGCCGCCGCAATTCCGGCAATTGTTTGAAGCATTGCCGCTCTCCAAGGGCCGGCTTGTTCGGCTTCTGAAACAGTCGTCCATTTGTTCATGATCGCAATCTGTAATAGGTTCAATTGAGCGACAATCGGATTACGAAAATCAACGGTTTGGCGGACTACTTTTGCCGACTCCATTAGCTGGTTTTGCTGCACAACCTTCAAAATCCATTCAACTGACTTTTGGTGCTCATCGGACAGCATTTTGTCAAACTTTTTCCCAAGTTCGGGTGGTACAACTCTTTGTGAATAAGCTTTTCCGGTGCTGAGGAGGGTTCGTTTAAGTTCAAGCTGGGCATTGGAAAGAATTGTTTCGAAAATTGGCCACTTTTTCGCCATTTCTTGAAGCAAAGATAATCCATTCGGATTCGTTTCACAATAATTTGCGATTCCGGAGCCGACTCCATACCACCCCATTGCGGCGTAGCGAGATTGAACCCAGGCGAAGTTCCACGGAATGGCGCGGAGGTCGTCCAGATTTCCGATGGTAGCTCCAGGGCGAAACACGGGGCGAGATGCAATCGGAAGCAACGCGATAAATCCTATAGGAGTTGCTTGGGTATAAAACTGCCAAAAGTCGGGTGAATCATAAACGAGTTCTCGATATGCATCGCGAGAGAGTTTGGCCAACTCTTCCATCGCGTCGGACCACTTTTTAGGTTCGTTTGGCTCCGAAAAGTTTTCCGTGGCAAGCATGGTTGCGCTTATGATTTGTTCCAAATGACGATGGGCGATTGGTCTTAATCCATATCGGAAGCTCACAACTTCGCCTTGCTCGGTAAAGCGGATTTCTCCATTAAAGCTTCCATGAGGCTGAGACTGTATGGCTTTCCCAGCCCTGCCTCCTCCACGACCCACCGTGCCGCCTCTACCGTGAAACAGCCTTAGGTGAACATGGGCATTGTTTGCAGAAACACTTAAATTGGCCTGTGCTTTATGGAGGGCCCAATTTGCGGCCAAGTAGCCACCATCTTTGCTACTATCGCTGTATCCAAGCATTATCTCCTGGCGATTATCTCTGGTGCTCAAATGCCTCGAATACACCGGGTCATTGTAAAGCTTCGTCATTAGGGGAGCGCAGCCGGCAAGGTCTTCTATTGTTTCAAAAAGCGGGCTAATATCTAGTTCAACAACGGTTCTTTTGCTTTTGATTGAAGCAAGACCGGCTTCCTTGGCAAGAAGCAAAACCTCTAATACGTCGCTCACCTGGTGAGTCATCGAAATAATATAAGTTTGGATGCATCCGGCTCCGTATTTTTCACGCCCCTTTTTGATCGATTCAAACGCTCCTAGTACTTGATGAATCTCTGGGGAATCGGCAATTACTTTTGGTCGCAATGGTCTTGGATTATTGATTTCCGCGTGGAGCAACTTAATTTTTTCCGCTTCCGGCATTTCCAAATACTGGGTGGTTGTGCCTGATAGTCGGAAAAGCTCATCAAGAACTTTCGCGTGCCGTTCGCTATGTTGGCGAACGTCCACAGTGGCAATATTGAACCCAAACGATCTCATTTGAGCGATTAAGTGAGCAAGCGGACCGGTTTCAACCAGACTTCCAAGTCCGTTGATTTTAAATGAATTTTTCACGATTTCCAGATCAGCGGCGCATTCATCGTCGGACGTGTAGGGAATAACTCCAGGTTGGTTTGAACCTGGAACTTTATCGGCGACAGCATTCATCATTGCTTGATGAGGCACTTCCGAATTTACTTGCTCAGGTGCAATTTCTTTCAGTCTATTTTTAAGCTCGCGAGAAGGTTTTGCGAGATCGGAGCTTTGGCTAAAAGTCTTTCCTGCATTTCGGATCGAATCTCCGAATTTCGCCCCCAAATTGGCGAGGCGACCCAGAGTCCAATCGGTAATTTCAGGAGTCACTTTTGGATTACCATCACGGTCTCCACCCACCCAACTACGATAGTGAATAAAAGCCGGAATTTCAAAATTTTCACCGGGATATTGTTCTCTAAGAGCGCGGAACAAGTCGTCATAGAGGCGTGGCACCACGTGACCAATAGTGGATTCCAAGAAATAAAGGGCATTTTCAACTTCTTCTTTTGGATCTAAAATTCCCTGAGCTACCTCATCGGTTTGCCAAAGAGAAATTAGAAGCCTTTGCAAATCTTCTTGCGAAACGCTTGAATCGGTCAAAGCTTCTGAGAGGGATGGGCCGCCTTCCATTCGTCCAAGCAGCCGGGCGATTGCAAGTAATTTATCAAGCACGGGTCGGCGCCGAGCCTCGGTAGGGTGAGCGGTGAGAGTCGGTCCGATGAAAAGATGGTCCAACAAATCTTGCATTTGAGGAGCGGTCAGACCTTTGCCGTGTGGATCCGCGAGTTTGCGAACAGTTTCGAGAATTGATTCGCGTCTGGGCGGGTGGTTTTCCCATGCAGTTGCCGCTTCCCGATTTACTCTTACGATATCGAGTTGCTCGGCAATGTTTAGGAGTTGAAATAGAACCGTGATCGCACGAGCTGCTTCTGTTGCGACAACCGGATCTTCTAACGCAGATATCTTCTTGAAAAGCTCGGTTGGAGAACCCTTAAACTTCATCCATTCTTGGCAAATCTCGATGGTGCTTTCTTTTCCCATCGCGGTCAACGCGGAGTGCAAAGCATTGTCCAAAACGTGAATCCGCTCGCAAAGTGGCTGGGAAAGGCTGAAGTTTTCTGGTTTCAATCCGAGGAATGGCGTATCCTTTTCGATTAAACTCACATTATAAAGCTACCCGCGAAATGGACTTATTTCAAATTCTTTGAGTGCGGGATAGGATCGCCGGAAATCTTAACCTTCAGCGTCCCCGATTACGACTGGGTTTTTATGAGTCTCGAAAAGACTTTTTAAATTTTTTGCGGCTGCATCGTAGGCTTGTTGATCAGCCCAAGTTTTATCAGGATTAAGGAGATTTGACGGCACACCAGGGCAACTTTGAGCAACCGAAAAGCCGAAAAAGGGGTCCTTTTTGAATTCAACGGAGTCTAGTTTTCCGGATAACACTGCGTCCAGCATGGCTCTTGTATATTTCAGATCAATTCTTTTGCCCGTTCCATAGGGTCCCCCTGTCCAACCAGTATTGAGTAGCCAAACAGTGGTCTTGTGTTCCTTGATTTTTTCAATCAGCAGTTTCGAATAAGTTGTTGGAGTGAGAGGCAAAAATGGAAGGGCGAAACAAGCTGAAAAAGAAGGCACTGGTTCCGAAACACCAACCTCAGTTCCGGCAACTTTCGCGGTGTAACCGATCAGGAACATATCTGATGCTTGCTCAAGCGTGAGTTTTGAAATAGGGGGCAATACGCCCATCGCATCGCACGTCAAGAAAAAGATATTTTTGGGATGACTGCCGATGCTAGGAGAAACGCTGCTGGGTATATATTCAAGTGGGTAGGCGCACCGCGTATTTTCGGTAAGACTGACGTTGGTGTAATCGGGCGTTCCCGATTTGTCGAGGATAACGTTTTCAAGTACCGAGCCATGTTTGATTGCATCCCAAATCTCGGGCTCTCCTTTGCGGCTAAGGTTAATGCATTTTGCGTAACAGCCTCCCTCGATATTGAACACTCCGCTATCTGACCAGCCGTGCTCATCGTCTCCGATTAAGCAACGATTAGGATCAGCTGACAACGTTGTTTTGCCGGTGCCAGATAGACCGAAAAATAGTGCCACGTCGCCAGATTTGCCTATGTTTGCCGAGCAATGCATGCTCATTACCCCTTGAGTAGGTAATAAATAATTCATGACCGAAAATATAGATTTTTTAAGTTCGCCCGCATATTGGGTGCCAAAAATAAGGATTTTTTGAGTCTGAAAATTCAAGGCAATTGTCGCTTCTGAGCGCACTTCGTCTTTTTCCGGATCAGTTACCGTGCGGCATAAATCGACCACTGTCCAATCAGGCTCGAAGTTTTTGAGTTGTTCCTTTGACGGTCTGATCAGTAGCTGATGGACAAATAAAGCGTGATAAGCCCTTTCAACAATGAATCGAACCGCAATTTGATATTTCGGGTCGGCCCCGGCAAATGTATCAATCACATAAAGCTTTTTGTTTGGGAATTGTGAGTTTGCTTTTGCCTTTAATGCGGCAAAGACGCGTTCATCCATTGGATGATTGTTTTCCCACCAAATATCCCGTTCAAACGAGGGAGTTCGGACGATAAACTTATCTTTGGGCGTTCGGCCCGTGTATCTCCCGGTATAAGCAACAATCGCCCCATTAGAAGACACCACGTCTCCTTCCGAAACACAGTCTTGGTATAACTGCTCAACCGAAGGATTTAGAATGACGTCGGCAGCTGATAAATCGAATCCGGGGATGGAAAGGTTTGACGTCGTTGTCGGTGTGCTCATGATGTTCCTAGCCTTTCAAGCTTACCTTTTGCGGTTTGTTTGTCTTGCCGCATCACCTCGGCAAGTTAGATTGGCATTCCGTGGCTCATTTATTCTGCGCAATTTAAAAGGTTGTACTTTTCTTCTTCCATCTTCCTCTTCCCAGGGTCACCATCCAGGTCGGCCATCAATTTCTCCTTCTTCACTAAAGACGGAGAAACTATGCTGAGCCGCATCCATGCGGCAATCGGACAATCGGACTACTCGCAGGGCGACTTAAAGCCATCGGGGAGATGAAGCCGATTAACCCGAAAACTGCAAAATCTAAGCAGAAAATGACGATTCAGCCGTCTTATTTAGGAGACATGAAAGCCAAGCTATCCACCGGAGCCATACTAGAAGCAATTTCAAAATTGCCAGACTGGTCGTTCGAAAATGAACAACTCACTAAAACTTACAAGTTCGATTCTTACTACGAGGGTCTAGTTTTCGCCAATGTGATCGGATATCTAGCCCAATGCATGAACCACCATCCGGACATGTTGATCGGATATCAAACAGTTAAAGTCACCCTAAGCACCCATGATTCTGGAGGCGTCACCGACCTAGACGTGGCTTTGGCGGGCAAGATTGAAAATCAAATCAAGAAATAGTTAGCTTAGGTTTTGCATCCATGCGGACGCAATTTGAACGTCGATTCTTCCGATCGCATGACCGCTCGAGACAACCCGCATTTCAACCTCAGCCCCCGACGCCTTTAGTTGGCGTGCCAATGTTGCGGCGGATTCGAGAGGAGCAAGCGGATCGGGATCGGAACTGGTCATAAGAATTTGTTTTCCGGACAAATCCGCAGTTCGATCTTCATCAAATGGGTACACGCCCTTGATCAATAATGCGTTACTGAAAAGGTCAGGAGAATTAAAAAGTAGCGCCGCCAAAAAGTTTGCTCCGTTTGAAAAGCCAACTCCCGTTACCGCAGTCGGCAGGTTCTTTTCCTTCAAAAGGCTTGGAAGAAAATGGTTAAAATGATAGCATTGCATCATTAGGTCCTGCTGATCAAATAACCCCTCGGCGTGGCGACGGAAAAATCGATTGTGACCTTCTTCAAGTGAATTGCCACGTACTCCAAGCAAATCGGCATTTGGATCTAATGCTGCACCGAGTTCCAGAAGCTGATATTCATCGCCGCCGGTGCTATGGAATAGGACAAGGCATCGATCTGAGTCAGATTTACCTGGAATAAAAGTGTAATGAAACGTCGTTGGTCCAATTTGAGTCATTTTGAGGCGCCCTTATATTAGGGAGTACGCCTCAACCTATAAGATTAGAGCCGGTAATTTCAGTTTCGGTAACGCCGCTTCTATTTCATCCCGATGGGCACGGTAGGCAATTGGCAATTTCAAGCTCGACCCCAAATCTGACACTGATTCATCGGTTAAAAACCCCGGTTTTGCGGTTGCAATTTCGCATAAAGCACCGCTTGGTCCTCGAAAATAAATCGACTTGAAGTATTGCCGATCTTTTACCGGGCTCACGGGAGTTCCTTTATCGGTAAGCCATTTATGCCATCCCGCTTGATCAGCGTCTGTCGCAACCTGAAACGCAAGATGGTGAATTGTCCCGCGTCCTCCGAGGCTGCGAACTGGAGTGGTGACGGCGTCCATTTCCTGGTCGCCAACGCCAAATCTAGTTTTAACTTGCCCCGATTCTAATAGACATTCGTTTTCAACTTCAAGGTTTAAAACATCTTGAGCAAAAATTTTGCTTGCATCGGTGCGGGCTCCGATTGTGGCTCCCAGGATATGTTGCACCGCATTTTCAGGCCCAACCACGTGAGTCCAAGCTTTTGGGTTTCGATAACTGCGCTCCACCAGATGAAATCTAAGTCCATCGGGATCGTCCGCCATCAACGATTTTTCTCCCAGCCGGTTAACGTACCATTCGGGTGAAAATTCATTCAATCTGTCTTTCCAGAAATCTAATGAACCTTCCGGAACGGAAAGACTGAACAAAGTAAACATGCCCGCTCCCCTAGAGCCATGCTGAGCTTTCGGGTAAGAGAAAAAAGTGATTAAAGTGCCGGGAGACCCGACCTCGTCACCGTAATAAAGGTGATACGAACTTGGATCGTCGAAGTTAACTGTGAGCTTCACGAGCCTCAGCCCCAACAATTGGGAATAAAAATCAAGATTCGTTTGTGCGTTTCCACATGTTGCAGTTATGTGGTGAATTCCGAGTAACCGAGAATGGTCCAAAATACTCCTTAACCGTGTCCTTTCTGACATTGAGAGGCAAAGCCCCTGTATTCCATTATAACAACATTTTTAAAGATCGCACGGAAATTTCATTCATTTTGCGATAAATGAAAACTTTCTCAAATATCGGGAACTTTAGTGTAATGCGCTCACGTAATATATATATGGTACTCACCATGAGACCAAAACGAGGATATAAAAATATGAAAACACTATTCAACGGATACATTCCAGTTACCCGAAGCAACTCTTCAACCCCAATGATTGACGAAATCATTGAGCAATTGTCGCATCCAGCTAATTCGGATGCGTTTCGCTTCAGCGATTCCATTAATAATTTGCCGGTTGATATTTATGAGAACAATCGAGTTTTATATGTGAAAGTTGCTATTCCAGGCATAGCCGCAGAAAATGTTGAGATTTCTCTTGAAAAGAATTTGCTTACGATCAAGGGCGAGACTTCAGCCGAGAACACAAATGACGACACCGTTTGGCATCGCCGGGAATACAGTTATGGGGCATTTAGTCGCACAATTAGAGTTCCAAAAGACATTCAATTTGATAAGGTGAATGCCACGATGAATCAGGGCTTCATCACGATTTCTTTGCCAAGATCGGAGGAAGAAATTCCCACTGCGCTTAAGATTCCTATCAGAATTCAAAAGCAAGCAGAGCCGGTTCAGGTTCCGATGCAAGGAAAGGAGGAAGCAAATCACATAGAATCTTCCAAAATGGAATCAGCTAAAGCAGGTAGCAAAAAGAAATAAGTCTTTATCCCACTCTCTCCGGAAAACTAGCTGAATAAGCTGGTGCAGGGCGTCCTCCCCCCAGGGCGCCCTTTTTTGTGCCCCAAAGCCATTCAAGGCGAGCAACTCGGGTTGCATCGAATCAGGAGGTTTGAATTGTCTTGTGGAGTGCCCGATGTGGAGAGAAGAGTCAATGGGCGACAACCTACGGTAACTTTAAAGGCATGGCAAAACCGATTAGGATTGGCGTTATCGGATGCGGAGCAATTCACTCTACTCATTGCAACGCGATCAAAAAAATTGATGCATTTGAGCTGTCAGGGGTAATGGATTGCGTCGAGTCCCGGGCTCAAAAGGCCTCGGAAGAATTTGGTTGCCTAGGCTATTCTGATCTTAATCAGCTTTTCGAAAATGTTGATGCTGTAACTCTAGCGGTTCCAAGTGGACTTCATGCTGAAATTGGGGGAAAAGCAGCGAAAGCAGGCAAGCATGTTCTTTCCGAAAAACCAATTGATGTTTCCGTCGGAAGTGCTGACAGGCTCATAACCGCTTGCAGAAAAGCGGGGATAAAGCTTGCGGTCGTGTCGCAACATCGATTCGCAAGTGACGTACGCAAGCTGCGCGAAGCGGTTCAAGAATGCGCGATGGGTCGGATTCTTTCGGGCGATATGTACAACAAATGGTACAGATCACAGCAATATTACGACAGCGGCGATTGGCGTGGCACCTGGGATCTTGATGGTGGTGGATGTCTAATGAATCAGGGAGTCCATTACGTGGATCTTCTGCAATGGATCATGGGCGGGGTGAAATCGGTTCAAGCTCAGGTTAGAACAGCCGCGCATGAGCGCATCGAAGTGGAAGACATCGCCAACGCTCTGGTCGAGTTCAAAAATGGTGCAGTCGGAGTGATCCAAGGTTCAACAAGCACCTATCCGGGCATGGCAGAGCGAATCGAAGTGCAGGGGCTTTACGGAGGCGCAATTTTGGAAGCAGATACCTTGAAGTATTGGAAAGTGGACGCGGATCGCTCTCAGCTTGGTCTTTATGGAGATGGAATTAATAAGCAACCAACCCCCAAGGTCGAATTCCTTTCGACCGGTTCGAGCGATTCGGGTTCGGGAGCAAGTGATCCGACCGCGATTTGGGGTGAGCAGCATCGATTACAATTTGAAGATTTCGCTCAGGCAATTATTGACGATCGCAAGCCTGAGGTTTCGGGGGAAGATGCGATTGCGCCTTTGAAAGTCATTCTGGCAATTTATAAAAGCGCAAAATCGGGCGGGGTTCGGGTTGAAATCGAGTAGATCGTGATCGAGTTTGGGGTTTGCGCCGATGCCGAGCTAGGCAAGGAAATACTCACCACTGGTTTTGACTTCGTTGAAATCAGGGCTCGCGACCTGCTAACCCTGCCACTCGAAAAGTTTTCGGGATTAAGAACGGCTGCAAGCAATTTGTTTTTTGAACCTGCAGTAAGGCTTTATGGTCGAGACGAGACTCAGTGGCTTGAGCCAGCATGCGAGGAAATTGATCGGGCAAATCAACTTTGCGTTAAAGTGATGGTGATCGGAAGTGCTCATGCTAGGAATTCATGTTCAACTTTTCCAGTGAAGCAAGCCGAGGCTAGTTTTCTCGAAATAATTGCCACGCTACAAAATCACGCAAGCCAATACGGGATCGTAATCGCTCCGGAACCGCTAAATTCCAGCGAATCGGATGTTTGGAATTCGACTTCGGCACTTGCTCATGCTACAAAAAAATCTGGTCTTAATTATGCGGTTGACTCATATCATTCCTTAAAGCAAGCCGAGATAAACTCAAGTGATATAAAAAATTACGAAGTTTTCTGGGAATCTGAGATTCCGCATCTCCCTGCTCATGTGCACTTTGCAAATCTTCAGCGGCAGATTCCAGAAGTTGGCGATGTCGCCCTAAAGGCGTGTGCAAGGCGGCTTCGGCAAATCGGGTATGACTCACGGATTAGCCTTGAGTGCAAGGATTTAACTAATTTAAGCTCAGGATTAATCACACTTAAAGCCCTGTTTGAAATATAAGAAATAATGCCACTACTAGACCTACCCATAAGCGAACTCAAGTCATATCAAGGACGCAACCCTAAACCAAATGATTATGATCAGTATTGGACTAAAGCTCTAGCCGAAATGAATGAAATTAAGCCTGATATTAAACTAGATAAAGGGCCAGAATTTGGTGATTTTGTAAAGTGTCAAGATCTCACGTTTACTGGGCTCGGAAGGGCAAGAATTTATGCTAAGTTATTGACACCTACCTTATCAAAAAAAGCTGGACCTGCTCTGATTCACTTCCACGGTTACTCGATTAGTTCTGGGGACTGGTCTACTTATTTAGGCTGGGTGGCTAACGGCTTTACGGTAGCCGCACTGGATGTGCGCGGTCAGGGTGGTAAATCGGAAGATGTTGGAGGGGTAAAAGGTACCACGCTTGAAGGGCATATCATTAGAGGGCTTGACGATGTTCCAGACAAACTTCTTTACCGATCAATTTTTATGGATTGCGCCCAACTCGCGAAAATTGTGTCTGGGATGCCGTCAGTTGATCCAAATCGGATGGGTGCGCTTGGCTGGTCTCAAGGCGGGGGTCTTGCTCTAGCGTGCGCTGCACTTTATCCTAAAATAGCAAGGGTAGCGGCGGGGTATCCATTCCTTTGCGACTATCAGCGGGTGTGGGAAATGGATATGATTTCAAACGCATATAGCGAATTAAGAGCATGGTTTAAGCGGCATGATCCGCAGCATAAACGGCAAGATGAAGTCTGGAATAAGCTAGGGTATATTGATGTGCAGCACTTAGCCATTAGAATCAAAGCTAAAACATTAATGGCAACGGGACTAATGGATGATGTTTGTCCTCCAAGCACCCAATTTGCAGCCTATAACAAGATTAAAAGCGAGAAAGAATTACTGGTCTTCCCTGACTTCGGACACGAAGGTTTGCCGGGCGCAAATGATCTTTTTTATCAATTTCTGGGCCAGCTGTAAGCGGCTGAATTGACCTCGTCTTTGTTTGAAATCGAGGCGCGCTTTTCAAAATACTCTCGTACAATAAATCCCCACATTACCACTAAGCTTTGAGTAACTAGAAATAAGACCCATTCTTCTACATAATCACCCAAGAATCGCATTTTCACAGTGGTGCTTGCGCTAAACGACCAAATTCCCATGAGTCGAATGGCGACCAGATCGATAAGCACACAATAGATGGTCAAGAGTAAAACAGATATGGCGACCACTTTTGCGCGCTTTCGAAGTGCTTTTCTACCTATGAGCCACGTGATAAACACCGCCGGTATCCCCGGTATCAAAATGATTTCCATGTACCGGTAGTGGTGAGTCACTTAGCGGTACCGTTAACCCATCTTTCCACCTGGATGACCACTGGAATAGTAAACAGCGGGTAGGTGAAGAAGAAAACAAAGTCTTCTAACGGCATCGTGAATAATTTCAGATTGCTGTTCTTTCCTGGATTCAAAATCATGGTATCTCGAACTATAAAATATTCGATAATTGGAAAAATCACGCAAACTCCGCAACATAAAACAAGTGATACTTTGAATGCTTTTTTACCTGGTCGAACGAGCCACCAAAGTAGTAGCGCGGGTATCCAAATGCATAGGATTATCCACAGAGAATAAGACATTTTACTTAGATTACTTAAGCGGCACGTTCGAGTATCACGATTGGTGTCGCGTCGGACGCACGCGTCGGCCAGAACTGCCAACGCTGTGTTCGGTTACTACGCACAGCTTTTCCGATTTTGGACCCTTTGCTTGATTGGAAACTCCGTTTAAGTTTCATTGTTTATTCGAGTAGGATTCCGGAGCGTAGGTTGAGAGAACTAACTCGGCACCATCCGTGGCGGCAGTTGGAGACCGCTGCAATAGATTCCCCTCGAAAAGAGGAACACCTTCGGAGGGTAGTTTCACTCCTCGGATTCTTTTTGGCGTCTTGGGCGACTGGTTCGCGGATCGCCTTTATCTTTATGACTAGCTTTCATAGTCAAACGAATTGGGGTGCCTTCAAGAGGATATTTTTCCCGGATTTTGTTCATGAGGTATCTCTGATAGCTAAAATGGGCGAGATCAGGATCGTTGCAGAACAAAACAAAACTTGGCGGTCTCGTTGATACCTGGGTTGAATAATAAATTTTCAATGCTTTCCCGGCTCTCGAGTACGGCCTTGAAAGGATCGCATCGGCAATTAGTCGATTAAAAACACCGGTGCTAACTCGAAAAGAGAAACTTTCCACACTGCTAATCACGTTGTTGAGAACGGGTTCCAGCCCCTTGCCTTCAGTGGCGGATGTGAAGACCACGGGAGCGTAGCTAAGCTCCGGCGTTTGCTCTTTCAAGATTCTAGCGAAATCTTTTTTGATCGCAGTACTTCGGTCGATATCGCCGTCGGGCGGTTCAACCAAATCCCATTTATTGATCGCAAAAACGCAGGCTTTGCCGGAATCGTGAGCTATTTTGGCGATTCTCTTATCGCCATCGGTAAGTCCTTCTTTACCATCCACGATCACAACCGCGCATTCAGCGCGATCAATCGCCTTTTGAGCACGATCAACCATGTAATATTCAACCGTTCCCTGGATTTTTCCGCGTCTACGAATTCCTGCCGTATCAATGAGCCTAAACTTTTCACCGCTAAATTCAAGCTCGGTGTCGATTGCATCGCGAGTGGTCCCGGCGATATCGCTGACAATCATGCGCTGCTCACCCGTAAAAGCATTCACGAGTGACGATTTTCCCACGTTCGGCCGCCCGATAATCGCAACTTTTATTTCTTCGCGTTGGTCATCTGATTCGTGGACGTCCGGAAGCAATAAAACGAGGCGATCCAGCAAATCGGCGACGCCTCGACCATGTACTGAAGAAACTGGAAACAGTTCTTCGCCGATTCCAAGGCTATAGAACTCGCCCGAATCTTGCTCGCGCTGGGAATTGTCGGATTTGTTGACAACCAGTAGCACCGGCTTTTTAATCCCTCTTAAGGCACTAGCGAGTTCTTGGTCGCCCGGATTTGGACCCCCGACGACGTCGGTAAGAAACAGCACAACGTCGGCTTCGGCAAGGGCGACATTGGCTTGAACTCGAATTTGAGATGAAAGAGGATCATCTTCTCCGAAGACGATTCCGCCGGTATCTACTAACGTAAATTTTTTCCCATTCCATTCGGCTTCGGCATAGAGGCGGTCGCGGGTTATCCCGGGAGTATCTTCCACCACAGCTTGCCTGCGGCCGACTAGGCGATTAAAAAACGTGCTTTTGCCGACATTTGGGCGTCCCACAATCACGACTACTGGAAGTTGACTTTTCATGGGAGTCTATAGAAGGTACCCCAGCCTTGAAATTGTCAAATCCCAGCACTTTAATTATTTCGTGTAAGACCCGCGATGAAGCCAAGCCTTAATTCCTTAGGGCGTTGCGCTGGATTGGACCTTGCACCAATTCAACTTCCACTTTGTTTGGCGCGATTTGACGCAGAACAACGCGAGAGAATTGGAAATCACCGTTTGGGATGCGTACCCGAACAAATTGATAATTTGGCGGACCAACTGCAAGCTGGGTTGGTGGCTGCCAGCCCTCCGAAGCCGGTAACGCATTTTGAGCTTGGACTTTGATCTGGTCAAGGGTTCCAGGAATCTCCCAAATTTGATCCGTGTCAGGATCTCCTTCTCCACTTAAAGGATGGGTTACGGAAATTGGAGCCACGCCATGCAGAAACGAAAGAGTCAGTGGTGGTGCAGGGCGAGTTATAAATAAGGCGACACAAATGCCAACAAGAATGCCAAGCAACGCAAATGGCCAGAGACGGAATTTTTTGCGCGGCGGTAGCGGCTTAGGCTTTCCAAGTGAAGGTAATTCGTAAGACATGCTTGCCTTCTTAACATTATGTAACCAGTTGACAACAGTAGGAATTCGTTTCGCAAATACTGCACAAAGGGAGCACTGCCAAAAAAATAAACCCCCCTGAATTCAGGAGGGTTTGATCGATTTTCTCTATGGAAGAGAAAGACTACGGACCGGTGGTCTTGGTGCCTTTGGTGCTACCAGCGGTTCCCATCGTGCCAGTTGTGGCGGCAGGAGGAGGAGACGTGGTACCAGTCGTTACTGCCGTGGTGGCCGGAGGCGTCGTATCGCCAGCAGTCGAGGTGGTTGCACTTGAATCGGTGTTCGTGTCCGAACTACCGCAACCAGCCAAAATACCCGCAGCAATTATGCCCGCTGCGAAAAGCCAAATGAACTTTTTCATGTTTTTTATTTTATTCTCCAGAGTTGAGCTACTTAACTCACGCCTTTGTGCCTTAAGCTGAATTAATATACCACAGCTTTTGGAGACGCAAGTAGTTTTACTGAGTTTTATTGAAAAATTCCCAGTAAATCCTATTTGTTTAAACGAAATAGAGTTAAGTTAAGCACCTACTTACTGCGAAAATCCGCTGAGAATTTGATTCAGCGAGTCCGCCGGCACACTTGCACCGGTCATTTCCCATTGCGATCCGGGAAAAAATATCCAATATCTCTTCGGCATTTTTCTAAAAAAGAAAGTGACTTGGGGAATATCCACATGATTCTGGATAGGTCCGATATTCACTGAAAGCCTGGCTGTGCCCTGAAGACGCCCACTGTTTCCTTCGACTATGACTGACGGATGGACCACGTCCAAAGATGGATTATATTTGTGGATTGCGCTTGCAATCTGGGCCGGATCTTGGTTCTGCCCGTTTAACTGAAACTGAATCGACAGCATTTTAAGGGCACTGCTTGGATTTCCTTGCTTCCCATCACTAATGGAATTGTTAAATTCAGTCATGATTTGCTCGGTATCTGATTTTCTTGGATGGGAAGCCGAAAGACCTCCAACAATGAAAATGAAGACCACTAAAATACAAATCGCCGCAATAAACTTATTCAATTTACATCCATTTCATTTCGCTCCTAAGAGCCTCTACATCTTTTGTCATTTGCAATTTGAGTTCGTCAATGCTCTCAAAGCGTTCCTGGTTTCGTATTTTTGTTAAAAAGCCGAACTCAATTTCGGTGCCATACAGGTTTTTACCGGAATAGTCAATCAAATAACCTTCAACCGCTCTGCTCCGATCGCCAATCGAGGGTCGGTTTCCGATGCTAATCGCGGCCCGGAACTTCCCGAAAACCGTGTTTGCAAATCCACCATAAACGCCGTCGCTCGGCACAATTTGGTCATCAAACTGAGCCAAGTTAGCGGTAGGAAATCCGAGAGTGCGGCCCACTTTTTCTCCTCCAACCACTATTCCATTGAGGCTAAACGGTCTTCCAAGCGATTGGTTGGCTCCTGCAATATCGCCTTCTGCGATTTTTCCGCGAATTTGAGTTGAACTTACCCTAATCCCATTTATCTCAATCGGGTTTACAATTGAAGTTCGAATCTTATTTGATAGCCATTCAGCGGTGCCTTGTCTTTTGTGACCTAAGGCGAAATCTTGGCCAACCACGACTTCGCTTGCGTGGCATCCATTTTTGATCACCAAATCTAGGAAGTCTTGGGCCGTCATTTGGCTAAGTTCAGGTGTGAATTTTAAAACCAATGCAAAGCTGGCCCCCATTTCGTCGGCAAGTTGGATTGTTTTTTGCCAGGAAGCGACCTTTTTTGGAGCTCGTTTTGGAGCTAAAACCGCCAGGGGATTGCGGTCAAAGGTAATCAACCCAACCGGTAAATCAGCTCTTTTCGCAAGCTCAATCGCTTTTAACACCACAGCTTGGTGACCAAGGTGGAAACCATCAAATGTGCCGATGCACACAATTGATGACGCCCATTCAGGTTTGCAAGTCTTGAAATCGAGTTGAACGAGCATTTGCCCTTTAAGTTTAGCTCTGAGCTTTGCGTTTGAGATTTATATCCAGCAACAACTTGATCGCAAGCACAAAAAATAGCTCCCAGTATAAGCAAAGCAGGACGGTGTGAGGATCATTCCAAACTTGAAACATTCGTTGCATTGGAGTAACTTCCACTAACGGATTTGCAGGCACAATTAGCAACGCCACAACTGCATGCACGATTGCAAGGTGGATTATGGGAAACATTAGCACGGCTGGCCACCCAATTTTTGGTTTCGGAAAAAAGGGCGGGACTAAAACGATCAATAAGTAGAGAATTAAACAGGAAATTAGAGATGGTCCGCAAAACAGAATTAGAGAACGGATCTCACGGGATGGATATTTTATCCAAACAAGAATGCACGCGATGACGGAGCTGACAAGGAGCCCTTCGATTAAGTGATCAGCGATTCGGAGTCGAGGACTGCGTAACCAAGGGAAAATTGAGCTTTCAAATTTCACTTTGATTAGTTAGACTCATTGCTCAGGCACATCTTCTTCGCGTACTTCAGACGCACTGAGATTTTCAGTTTGAATCTGCTCATAAACTTCTTTACGATGAACGGCAACGTTTCGCGGTGCCCGAATTCCTAAGCGAACTTGTTCGCCTCGGACTTCCAACACAACAATTTCGATTCCTTCGCCGATTATAATGCTTTGATTGACTTTTCTGGTGAGTACCAGCATCGTCTTGATCGCCCTCCGTGGCCGCTGAACATATCAGGTTTAACCCGTGCGCTTAAGCAGCTTTTTGACCAACGCTTTCCTCTTGAGGAAACACTCTTTGCTTTACATTATACGTCTCATCGGAAAGTACGATTTGGCGCGCTTCTTGGTTTGCAGGATTGATCACAATTGGACCGGATAAATTCAGAGTCATATCGGTAGGAGATCCCGGTGGAATCGCTGCTGTTACGTAAACAATCGCTGAGTCATTTGAACCTAGCCCTAGATTCTGAAGATCTTCCTCAGTTATCGGAGGATCGTAAGTTGCTTGGTATGTGCGAGGAGAGACCACGAGCATGGCAAAAGTTGGCTCGTCGAGACTTTGAAGCCATCGAAACGGAGAGCCCCCTTTCACATTTAAGATCAGGAATCGCTTGAGAGCGTCCAGACCGACTAAACCGTCTCGGAAATTTACAACGTCTAATTCGCTAAACTCGATTTCCCCAAATCGAACTGTCTTTATTGAAAGTGAGGTGTCGATCATTTTTATTGAATGTAGTTCATCAAGCTGAATTTCTGGGCGCTAGCGGTTACCTCAAGCGCGGCTTGATACGCAATCTGAGCGGCTTGATATTGAGTTGCTACTTGGGCATAATTGACGTCGGTATAGTTTGAAATATCAGCTGTCAGTTCTGTGATGCGCAGAGTGTTTTGGTTTGTCCACGTTGCCACATTTTGCAAACGCGCACCGACGTCGCCTTGAATTTGACTAAGCTGCTGATTCATGGTTTGAAGGTTCTGAATGTCGATAGTGCTGATTGTGCCGGTACCACCACCTTGCAAATCTGTTTTAAACTGTTCGAGTTGGGAATAAAGTTTATCAAAAACCCCACCGCCAGGAACGTTCATACAAACGGTTTGATTTGGGCCCGCCGAGACGTTCATCGAATTGGCATCGCCGTTATAAGTTAAGGTATTGCCGGTAAGTGTGAAAGGAGGGCTAGAAGTCTTTTGGCCCCCAAAAATATAATCGCCGTTCGGTCCCCTGGAATTCGCGATTGAAAGCAGACTGGATTCCATTTGGGTCACTTGATCTACAATCGCCGCTCTTCCGGTTTGATCGGTTGTGGAGGATGCGGCTTCAACCGCTAAGCTGTAAGCTTGCTGAGTTAAATTGCTCGCATCGTTAAGCCCGCTGTCGGCGGCAGTTAGATAGCTTTTCGCAGTATTTAGGTTGCTATTGTATTGAGTGAGCGCGCTCGAGAGCGAGGTCATGTTCAACGACTGGGTGGTCCCATAAGGATCGTCACTTGGCTTGCTGATTTTTTTGCCGCTTGAAAGTTGCTCTTCCAGGTTGTATAGATTTTGGGTCGTGGCGTCGATATTTTGAGTCCAAGACGTATATTGGTAGCCTGTACTGATCCTCATCTTAAGCGTTCACCTTCATAACTTCACTGGTCTCTTTCAAATTATCGGTAAATTTGCTAGCTACTGGAGTTTATTGAACCATACTGATCAAATCTTGAACGGTTTGGTCGGCAATATTTAGAGCTTTTGCGGCGGCTTGATAGCTTTGCTGGTATTTAAGCATCGCCGTCATTTCTTCATCCAGGTTTACGCCACTGGTGCTTTGGATCTGTTGGGTTACTTGCCCCTGAAGTGCATTTTGAGTTGATTGTTGGTTTTGATAAGATTGGACCTGTGTGCCAACCGTACTCACAATATTCTGATAATACGAATTAATAGACTGATTACCAAGGCTTGCCTGGACCTGAGTGTTAACTTGGGATATTGACAAAGCTAAGGTCCCGTCGCCGGAAGACCCGGTGGTTCCAGCAGAAATTACTTCAGGATTAGCGATTACAGCCGGATCTAAATCAAAATTAATCGCTCCTGTTTGGGGAGAAGCATCATTGAAAAAGTTCTGTCCGGGATTACCTAATCCATTAATTCCTGTTTTCTCAATACTGTTTACAGAAGTTCTCAATGTATTCGCCAATGCATCCAATTGGGTTTGATTCGAGGTAATTGCCTGAGAATTTTGCATCAGCCCAGCAAGCTGGCCGCTGCGAATATCGTACGTTCCATTGGCATCCGTAACTTGGCTAGTCGTTGAATTGAAATTGGTGGGAAACTTGGTTGCTTCGGTTGAATTTACCAAGTTAAATTGATTCACATAAACTATTGCTTCGCCTGTGCTAGACGTCTGAACATTGATGTCGACTAGACCACTGAGTTGCTGAAGTGCCTGAGTTCGCTGATCTTCAAGCTGGTTCGGTTGCGCTCCTGACGTTTGAGCAGATAATATCTGCTTGTTAAGGGTTGAAACCTGATTGGCAAGACCTTGTATTTGAGTTATAGTACTTTGAATTTGCTGAGTATTTTGAGATTGCAAAGTGCTTAGATTAGCGTAAGTATCGCGCACCCTAGACGCCAGAGTTTCGCCCGATTGTTGAACCTGCGAAAGCAACCCAGCATTAGACGGATTTGCAGCAAGCGCGGACCAAGAATTAAAGAAACTATCCAAAGAACTTTGGACTCCAGATGGTCCGGGCTCATTAAACTGCGATTGAATTTGTTGGCTACCACCAAGAAGACTATTTGTTTGTCCTAAAGATGAACTGACGCTGTTCATCTGGGAATCTAAATATAGATTTCTGACTCGGTTAACCGAACTTAGTGTTACCCCGTTTCCTAAGGCTAAGAAACCAGGCTGAGAACCGTTTGAATTGACGACGCCTTGGAAAGATGCTTGTTCCTCGGAATACCCGGGAGTATTCACGTTGGCTATGTTATTTCCGGTTACATTTAATCCCTGGTTAAACGCAGATAAAGCGGAGCTTGCAATATCAATTCCTTGAAATGGACTAGGCATGTTTTGATTCCTTGTTAAGCGGCAGTATCTACCGTGATAGCAGACGACACGACCGCGTGACTAGAGCTCCTATATATTCCTTGGGAGTCGCTTACAGCGCGAGCAAGTAGCGTCAAAGTGCCGTTGATATAAGTCATTTCACTTTCAAGTAATGCACGGTTCTTTGCCAGTACGTTTTGCACGTTGCGAGCCGCTACTTTAACCCTATTCGCTAGGCCATGTAATTGTTGTGCTTCGGCTTTTTCAAGCACCTGCATGAGGCCTCGAAGATGGAATTCAGTTCCTAATTCTCCGGCCAGCTCTCTAAGGCAAGTCACAGCTTCTCTATCGATTTCGCCCAGCTTTGATATCAGTGCATCAAGATCGACTTGAAGTTTTTCCACTCGCAGAACATCTCGTAATACCAGAGCGGCAGTCTGTTCATGGAGAAATCGTAGGAGTCTTTCGCTGGTGCTGAGCCAATCCCACCAAAGGGTTTGTAATTGTCTTGTTTTCATATTTAGTTTTTACTATTAGTTGATGATTTATTTGAATTTGTGCTTTTATCAATGTCCATTTTTGTTTGATCGAGTTGAAGTTTGGCCATTTGATTAAAGAGTTGATCGCTCAGACCCAGATGGGAGTTAGCACTTAGCTTTTGCGCGATGACCTCATCAATCGAGTCTTCGTAGACTCCAGCACCCGGCAGGTCTTTGAATTCTTGAGATGCTTCCTTTCTCATTTCTGTAACGATTGTCTTGACAAAGGCGGTTTGAAATTCGTCGCTTGCCTTACGAATTTGAGCAAGTTGAGGAGAAGCATTACTGGCAACCACTAATTGGCTAAGTACGTCGTTTATCATTGCAATTCGATTTTTGCTTTAAGAGCACCTTGTTGATGAAGTAGCTGCAAGATTTGAATCACATCGTTTGGCTTAAGGTTTAGGGCTTGGAAGATCTTGGCTAAATCTGCGACTGTAGACATTGATGGTAGAACGGTTACCTTTGCGGTTTCTTGGCTTGCGCTTACGGAACTATTTGATTGGTTTGCGGTTACTCCTTGTGAAAAGGAATTGGGTTGCACTACTTGGTTAGTTGTATCGATCCGCACATTTAGGTTTCCGCTTACGATCATAGCGGGACCAAGACTAACTTCTCCGCCAACTACGATGGTTCCCGTTCGCTCGTTAATCACTACTTTTGCGGGGATCATCACGTTTACGGTGAGCATATTGATGTCACTCATCAGCGTTTCAGGGTCTTCTGCTTGAGGGATGGTAATGCTTACGGTGGTGTCATCAACGGTCCGAGCGTTAACCTCTGGATAGGCTAACCGGATCTGTTTGGCGACTGCATTAATTGTGTTCGGATCCGGCTCGTCTAAGTCCAGATAAAGTGTCTGATCGCTACCCGTCTTAAATACAACCTGACTATTTATTCTCATCTGCACTTCTGCTCCACCAGGAACGCGACCTACGTTAACCGCATTTTGTTGAACACTGCTCCCGTTAGCGGAAGCGTTAAATCCGCCGATTGATAGGGGACCTTGAGCCGAGGCGACGACGCTGGTATTATCGGCGGGGCTATAGAGGGGAGTTAAGATTAAGGTGCCTCCTTGAAGGCTTTTTGCGTCTGCAATTGACGACACGGTGACGTCTATTAAAGTGCCCGGCTTTGTGAATGCGGGCATCAGTGCAGAAACCTGTACAAGAGCCACGTTTTGAGCCTGCACGGTAGTGCTGTCCACCGATAAGTTATGACTGCGGAAATAGTTCGCGTAAAGATCTTGGGTCAAAACAGATTTCTTTGTATCGCCCGTATTTTCGAGCCCAATAACCAAACCAATTCCAGATAGCTGGAATCCGCGAGCTCCTCGATAGTGAGCAATAGTTTCAATCTGGGTTGGAATACCCACCTGATTAACTTGTTGAATCTGCTCACGCAATAACGTATCTTGCTTAAGCGCAGCCGAAGCAAGATTAGCCTGACGTTGCACAAGTGCAGCCTGTTGAGCAGGGCTGAGTACGGCGGTTTGACCGTTTGCGCTTCCAGATGCCGGGCCTGATTGGGCATGAGCGGTGAGAACTACCGATAAAGCCACCATGCAAATTATGAGTTTTGAAATTAATTTATTCATTAAAATAGCCAGTCGATTATTCTCGTTAGGATTCCGCGTCTTTGCCGTATAGCGATCGCACCTTTATCGTCGATCACTATCTTAGCGTCTTCGATGTTTTGGCTCAATACGGTGTTGTTTGTAAGCACATCTTCAGGGCGAACTTCGCCGGTTAGAATAAAGTTTTGCGAATCACGGTTTGTTTTTATTGATCGAGTGCCTTCGATTTGTAGAACACCGTTGGGCAGTACTTTGACCACCTTTACTGCCATTTCTGCCGTAAGTTTTCCCGTATTAGATGTACTGCCGCTGCCTGAATTTGAACTTGCCGCACTGTTAGAAGCTAACTGAAATAGTCCTTGCAGAATGGGGATACCGTTAGTTACTGAATTTGTATCTGCTTTATTTAGCGACGTGCTTGCGGCGTGAACCGACGATGAGTTTTCAACGATAAGTACGGTTAGGATGTCTCCTACTTGCCGTGCGACTTTATCCACAAACGGATTTTTTATCTGAGAACTAGTGTATACATCTCCGGCCGCGTCCGCATCTTTTTCAGTTTGACCAATGGCGCTACAAGCGCAAACAAGAAGTATTAAACAAATGAGAGTATTTTTCATAATTTCACCTCGACCCGATCGCCGGCTGTCAAGATTCCTTCCTGTATCGTAGGCGAGGAGCCTACATCGGTTATCTTAACCTGTACCGATTGGCCCAAAAACGCATGATTCATCACCTTTCCTGGAACCGTGACGACCGCTGATCCAGCTTTAAGCTCAACTGTGACTAGGTCGCCTGGCTTTACGCTGATCGCGCCGGGCGAAGGTTGCAAAGTCATGGATCTTGTCCCGATTAACTGGCTGTTTAATGAGATCTCAAGCGTGACGAAATACCCGTGAGCTGAAGGTTGCACGTCTTGGGCGGCAATTGTGAGAGTTCCAACCGGCGCAACAAAATCAGTAATAGGAGTTGTTACTGTAAAGGGCGTGGCTTTTCCGGCAACAAGTTGAACTGCTTGCATGGCCGCTGTTTGGAGATCTTGAACTGAAACTGTTTGAGATAATCTTTCGACAACAGAATTCGAAGGGACTACTAACGTTAGTTTGTCGGGATCATATCCGCTGCCTTTAAGGCGCAATTCAATAAGATTTTCATCTAGCTTTCTTTGGTACCCAAGCAACGGTGAGTTTCCGATCCAAAGAGAACTAAGTTTTGATTTGACGTCGTTCGGAGCCGTGATATCCGCGATTTCACCGAGGGTGAAGGACTGCTCATTAACCTTAGAATCGGGATGCAAAATGATGATGATGCCTTTGGCGTTAGTAGAGGCGGGTTCGGAAAAAGCGACAACCGAGGTAACCGACTTCGCTGGCTGAAGGTTCGTAGCTTGACCAATATGATTTGACGTTGGGGGCGATGAAGCCTGAATGCGCGAAGAAGTTTCATGAGCGGGAGGCTCTTCTTGTAAAGTAATGGATTTGCTTTCCTCAGATATGGTTCCGGCTCCGTTTGTACCAGGAGCATCCAATACAGGTGCATCTTGACTGACAAAAAATTGCGATCCGGTTGCAGCGAGTGGCGAGTCGAACATCGCTATTTGCAAAGAGCCTATAACGACCTGGTTTTCAATAACCGTTCCATCTGGTTTAGCCGAAATCAGATTGAGATTGGCTGGACTTGGGATATGGGGAATGAGCAATGCCCCGCCGCTTCCTAGATTCCCATCAAGGTTTTCGAAGTTTAGCGACCGGGCGTAAACTGGTTTTCCGTCTTTGATCAGCCGGAAATATCCACGTCCGGTTATTTTCAGGGTTGTGGCGGATAAGCTGTCAGGAGCTTTCGCAAAGCTGCCTGCAGAAATTCCTAAAATCAGGAGAGATGCAAATACAGACTTCATCTTATTGCTTCATGCTCGTTGTGGTGCTGAGCATGGAATCAGCGGTTTGCACAACTTTAGAGTTCATTTCATAAGCTCGTTGGGCAAGGATCATCTGGGTCATTTCGGTTACAACCGATACGTTCGAGCCCTCTAGCGAGCCTGATTGAATAGTGCCGGCCCCATTAGTGCCCGGAGTTTCGGGGCTTGGCTCTCCGCTCGCGCCTCCCGATACGTAGATATTGCCTCCGATTCTGGTAAGACCTGCCGCGTTGGGAAAAGTGACTACCGATATCTTGCCGATTTGAGTCACTTGAGGGCTGGACGGAAGTTGTGCGGATACGACTCCACTTTGGGAGATCGTAATAGCGGTGGCTCCAGATGGCAAAGTTATGTCATCGGCAAGTGGATATCCATCCGATGTGACAAGTTGCCCGTTTACGTCTTGCTGGAAAGTTCCATCTCTGGTGTAAACGGTTTGTCCGTTTGGACCGGTTACTTGGAAGAAACCGTTCCCAGTTATCGCCAAATTCAATGGATTTCCGGTTACTTGGAGGGCTCCCTGGGTGAGGTCGGAGATATTTGAGGAGAATTTAGCTCCTAAACCGATTTGAAGGGGCGATGGCGTACTATTGGTTCCGTCTTGGGAAGATCCCGAGGCCTGTGTGGTTTGGTACATCAGGTCTTGGAACTGCGGCCGCTGAGATTTGAATGCGGTTGTGTTTACGTTGGCGAGATTGTTGGCGATTGTGTCCAGATTTGTTTGCTGAACTGCCATTCCGGAAGCGGCGGTTGATAGCGAGTGGATCATTTTTTTCTTTAGTTCATGGCCTCTACCATTTGTTGAGAGGAAGTATCAGATTGGGTGACTGATTTTTGGATCAGTTCGTAATTTCTTTGAATTTTGATGAGGTCGGTCATGGCTAGGACCGCGTTGACATTGGAGCCTTCTAGTGAATTTGGGGTGACTTGCGGAGTTTGCGCCAGAACCGCTTTACCGGCGATGTAACGGTTGAGACCTTCTTTTTGAAAATTGCCTTGAAAGAGACCGATAGTGGCAACAGATTCCGTTTTGTTTTGGCTAGTCACAGACAAGACCCCATCATTAGAAATTGAAGGAGTTCCAGTTGGAAGAATAATAGGTTGGCTGGAATCATCGAGAACCGGCATCCCGTCTTGGGTGACAAGCTCTCTGGAATCATTCAAAGTGAAAGCGCCATCTCTGGTGAAGCGAGTACCATTTGGGGTCTTCACGGCAAACATCTGGTTCGGCGAGTTGATGGATAGATCGAGAGCGTTGCCAGTTTGTTGGATAGGCCCAAGTTCAAAAGACGTAGATTGACCAGCTGGAACTGGACCTGTGCCTAAAGTTCCGAGAGGACTGCCTGTGCCTCCATTCGCATTAATTTGTGTTTCAAGGGCGTCCTTGAATGCAACTGAATCTTGCTTGAACCCCGTAGTATTTGCGTTAGCCAGGTTGTTGGCGGTGATGTCCAGCCATGTTTGAAGAGCCATCATACCGCTCGCTCCTGTATAAATTCCACGGTTCATCCCACAATCAGAATCGGCAGGTAAGATTGCCAGGTTTAGGCCAAAAACGCTTTGAAACTTTGCATTCTACTTTAGGTTTTAGGAATTTGAATCTATTCATCGCTACTCGGGGAAGCGATTTAGACTAGCTTTTTTCAGAACTAAGAACGTAAGCAACCGGGTTGAAAAATTTAATATACCCAAGCTTTATGCTATTACCCGGCCATCGGCTCCCACTACAAAGACCTTATGAGCGTGCGATCGCAACGTTTATAAACTAGCTTCAGAGCGATTCAAAATACTGTGATTGGGCACTGGCGAGCCGTCACCAAAATATCCAGTCCTAGTGAAGTTACGGAGTTTTCGGAGCATGCATTCGGTATCGTGGAGATTGGTATTTGGTAGGTATCCAGACCTGCTTTTTGGCGATCATCACATAACAAGCAGTTTCAATTGAATGGCAAGTATCTTCTAAATGTTTTGGGTAGCCATTGGGAAATCTTTTTTTAAGAGCATCATAATAAAACTGAGGATTGGTCCCGCAAGAGTCCAAAACTAAACTTACAAACAGGTCATCGCTTTGGGGGAGTAGCTTGTAAGCCAGTTTGTTTGCCCACGTATTTTCCCCGTCACCGCATCCGGGACCAGACGAATGACCGCCAATATCTCCCGGGAACCCGCTATACAGGAACCAGGCAAATAACTCAATTGATTTTGGATCTTCGCCTCTATCCACTTCCTGCTGGCTCAGCGTTTCCGGCAATTTCCATTGAGCGACAGAACGCAAGAATTCCCGTTCACCCTTAAACACCAGCCCCAAGTGGGCACCGCAGCCTGCTTCAAGCACTAGCATCGGTATAGAGGCTGAGGCGGAGTGAACGCACATATCGAAAATTTTGCTAAATTCTCCACGCTTTTCCAGGTCTCCCATTAATACCATGTGGTACATTCCAAGCCGGTTTTTGCCATCCGCATCTTCATCATAAAGCTTAAGCATTTCATTATCCGCCTGCTCAATATTCCCTGCACTTTCCAAGGTATCGATTTTGTCATACTCCGGCGACATGGTCATTTCAAATTCTTTCGCTTTTCGGATTGCCCAAAGATACTTCCAATGGTTATCAGAGCTGAAGGATTGAAGTTTATTGTCGCTAGGACTGTAGGTGATTTTCGTAATTGCAGGTGGGGTGTAAGGAACAAACTTTGGTGACTTCTTCACTAAAGGACGCGGTGCGATGGCTTTGCGAACAGGTACTTTTTCGATCCAGCTGGTAGGTGGCCACGGATTTTCAAGGGCAGCCGCTATCTGGGTGAATTTCAATACTATGGGGAAAATTATCATTATTAATTACTCGTAAGAACTAAGGCGGGAATTGAATTTGTTGCCAATAAGGCAGACCAGAAATGACAGGCAGCAAAATGGTAAGTTGAGACCCAAGGTCGACGGTTTTGCCAGTTCCCGGTCCCCAGGCACCGTTTACCAATGCGCAGTCACCGACTAGCATCCAATCTACTTCTTCTACGGGAACTCTTGCCGAAGTTAACTGGCTATTTTGGGGAGGGGGAAGGTACATTAAGAAACTCCGGAAGCTTCCTTGGTAATATACATAGTTGCCCTGCTTAAGACCTACGTCGGTAAGATCAACGGAAGGTCTGTCTACCATGTTCCAAGTTGGATCTGTTTTGGTGCAGGTGAAAATATTTGTTGAATTATTTGCACCGTTTAGGATTCAATAGTCATAGTAAACTTCGTTTGAGTATTGTACGAAAGTTTTCTTTGTGTTTCCTACGAGGTAATACCCGGAATCTGTAAATGTTTGGATCCATTCAAATTGACCAATTTGTCCCCCGCTCCATAGATTCGCGTTTGCCGGGTCGTTTACGTAAGCGTCGATATAAATTCCGTAGTTGAACTGAGGATCAGGGGGCGCGCCGGGCAAGTATAACAAATTCCCACTTTGGTCGTATGCAATCTGGACACAATATGTATCTGTACCTGGGTCTCCAGGTTTTGAGCCGACGTAAAGATTTCCCATATTCCCAGTGACAATTGTTTTGAGGGGCTGAGAAAGCGGTGCCACCGGCGGCTCAACCCCGATTTGGTGCTTCAGGATCAAAAGTTGGTTATTGTTAATAAGACCTGGCGGAGGGGATAACGTGAGGTCCGTCTCAATTGTAGCGAGAGGATGGTCGTTAGGTGTAATGGTTGGGGCATCGTAGCTCCAATTCGTGAACCAGATATTGGTATTCGCGCCAATTGGTGAAAAGCTACCGGTTAACTGAGTGTAATTGCAAGCGGCATTTTGATTGAATACGTAGTTTGTAACTGGTCTAAAGCCAGTTACCGATTCAGTGTAACTTAAGGTGTTTGGGTTTAAGACAGTGCCACACTGAGGGCTTGCAACCAATTGTTGACCTTCAATCAAGGTATCAGCTTTGTTCACCACCTGAGTGCCCTGAACGGCTATTTGCGGAATCACAACCGCAGTGCTCATGCTGACGTCCAATCCAATGGAGTCGGAATTTTCTATCGCCGAAGGACTTATTGAGATGCTGAACGATTGCCCGGGGTTTTGCTCTATGATCGGTCCATTGGTTACACTTTGCAAAAGGTAGTAGTCTAGCCCGAAGTCGCTGGTCTGGTTAACTCCGTTTCCGTATCCATCGCCTAAACTTCCGTCGGTAAGGGCTTCCCAAGTTGTGACGTCTTCTGCCAGACTACTGACGTCTACAACTGCGACAGCCGGAGGAGGCAAGCCGCTTCCGTCGTCTACATAAGTGAAAGTAAAAATAGTTGAACCCGACAGTTTTGCAAATTGGACTTGCCCATTAAGGTTTGCGACTCCAGAAACTGTAACCGATTGATTTGCGCCGCTGCCAGTCGATTTTATTGTGTAATTAGTGATCGAACCATCGCTATTGTGCACTTGACCGTTAGTGACAGCCGAGATGCTGTAATGCTGCGCTTGGCAAATAAGGCTCGCCAGAACTCCTGCGCATGCAAGCAAGGTCTTCAATTTTGCAACTATCATCTGATCACGGATTCTTCCCCTACCGTTTCACATTGACGCATAGGATAATGAAAAGTTACGATGATGAGTTAGATACTTCTATTTGTCATAAAGTTGGCTGAGAGCACCTAAGATTTTTATTGGCTAGGGTGCGGTCTAGCCATCGCTCACCCAAGCTAGGACCGATGTTTTTTATTATTTTAAGATAAACCAACTTATAAATACCAGGTTTTGCAAGCTTTCGAACGGATTGGTCTGAGGAAGACGTCTAAACTTAGCAATTCTGTTAAACTAAATTGAAATGGGGCCATCGGCACCCGTGCTCAAGGTATCGATAATGACTCAAAAAAATAAAGCTTTCGCTCGCTCAACGTTTGCGCTCGCAATGTCTCTGTGCATTTACGGGTTCGCAGGCGCATCGCCAACTACCACCTACAAACAATTGCCTGGAACGGTTTTAACTGTTCTGCAGAACTCAAAAATGACGGGGCAGCCGTCAGGAAATCAACAAATCGAACTGGGTATCGCCCTCGTTCCAAGGGAGCAAAGTCAACTCCAAGTCTTTGTTGATCAAGTCAGCGACCCAAGTTCGCCGATTTACCGCCATTTTCTTACCCCCGATCAAGTGGGCATTGATTTTGGCGCAACCTCTGCCGATGTCCAACGAGTTGTATCATTCTTAAAGTCAAGTGGAATTAAAATTGACCTAGTCGCTAAGAACCGCATGGCAATTATCGCGACCACAACCGTCGCTCAAGCTGAAAAAGCTTTCCAAACGAAGATTGAGAATTTTATTGGTCCTAATCCAACCGGAAAAACTTTTTCATTCGAAGCCAACTCCTTGCCCATTTCGGTCCCAACTTCGATTGCTAAAGTAATTGGATGCGTATCCGGTCTTGACACATACATGAGACCAGTCCCCCGAACTACATTGTCTCCGCCCTTATCCCGAGCTTTGTACAACACTGCTCCTTCCTATGCAAACGGATTTCAAGGTCAGGGTATGAACATCGGTTACAGCAACTGGGACGGTTATGCAACCAGCAATGCGGTAGATTTCATTAACTATTTTGGTTTACCATTTCCATCCGGCGGAAAGGGCTCAAATATTCACATCGTTGAAATCACAAACGGCCAAAACAGCAATAACACTGGTGGTGGTGGAGAAGGCGATCTTGACATGCAAATGGAACTTTCGGCAGCACCTTTGGCAGGCATCTATATTTATGACGATGCGGTTAATTTTAACCCTCTCAACACTTACACTAGGGAAGCAAACGATAATATTTGTGATGCCCTATCGGAGAGTTATGGTTGGTCAAGTGGGAACAGCAGTTTCCTAACTGCAACCCATAACGAACATCTGACAATGTCAGCTCAGGGGCAAACCTACATGTGCGCATCCGGCGACAATGGCACCTCAGAAATCAATTCATATTTTATGCCTGACTGCGATCCCGAAATTACTGTTGTGGGTGGCACGATTGCAACGGTAAACGGAAACGGACAAAGAACTTCAGAAGTATCATGGAGCGGTAGCACTGGAGGATGGTATAACGGTTCTCTCGGAAGCCCCAACTTTAATGTTTTGCCCAGCTGGCAAAAAGGCTCGGGTGTACCAACTACCATTAACCATAGACTCGTTCCAGATATTGGGATGCATTCACAATCAGGGAGCGACCAAGCGTTTTACATCTTTTATGGAGGTCAGCTGAGCGCTATTGCGGGTACAAGTTGCGCGTCGCCGTGGTTTACGAGTGGTCTCTCAACTCTGGAGCAACGCCTCGCCGCAAACGGTCAAACAAAAAGATTTGGAAGAATTAATGACCTAATCTACAGCGAAAACGAACGATCTGACGTTTGGTATGACATCACCACCGGAAGTGGCAATGGCACACTTCCAAATGGACAAGCTTCTAATCCAACTACTAATTGGGACTTTGTGACGGGTTGGGGCGCACCGAACTTCGACGGCTGGTATAACGCTTTGTCGACATCCACGGTTGCTCCATCAAGCTTCACCATTCTAACTGGGAGCTTGGTTAGCGGGAATTTGGCATCACTCGCAAATAATGACTCAAACTATCTTGTTGTGAATCAGGGAGTGGTTGCAAGCTCGGCTATCCCACCCGTGCAAGTGGTGGTGCAGGGAGTTTCGACCCTCGCCTCGGTTTCCTCGCTTAAGTTTGATCTGGTCGCTCATACGTCTTCAAGCCTCCAGCAGACAATTCAACTTTATGATTGGACTACTCTCACTTACGTAACCGTGAGTACAACTGCATCAACTACCAGTGATTCTACAATTGAAGTTACTGCATCGAATCCGAACCGGTTCATCCAGTCTGGAACTCATCTAGTTCAAGCTAAAATTGCTTACTTGCAAACGGGGCCGGTAACGAGCAGTCCTTGGTCTGCTGATCTCAATCAGACTGTCTGGAAAGTAGCTCCTTAATCAGAAACTGGCCTGGTTGCTCGTGGAACCAAGCCTATGCTTTCTAGACTTTGTTCCAACCCTGTTGGAATGCAAGATCGCTGGCTACAAGGGTGTGGCTGGCGATCTGCGTACTTTGGAGGTCTTTGGATTTTCATTGCTTCACCCAAAGGGCTATAGTCCCATCCCGAGTGCAAGCTTAAGTATGACGGGGCAGTTTCCTCTAACGAGCCCGACGCTAATTTTTAAACGAACTTGGTGCGCGGGAAAGGACTCGAACCTTCACGCCTTGTGAGCACTACCACCTCAAGGTAGCGTGTCTACCAATTCCACCACCCGCGCGCGAGCTAATATTATACCGAGTCGGTTGGCTTCGGGCATGCATTATTGCTAGCTTGAAGCGAGCCCATCGGAAAACCGCCTGACAGTCTCGAGCCCGCCACCACTCTGAAAGCGGGTCATTTTCGCCCTGAGTTATGCATGCAGATATCCGAGAGGGGAACTTGTCAATTCCCTAAAGTGCATCTTTTTTCACCGAGCGAAAGTGGATATCACGTTATGGCGGGAGCGGATACCATGTCCTGCCGTTCGACACACTATATGGAAACCCAGGATTTGGGCACGCCTCCATCAGGGAAACCTCGTCGATTGCATCATTTCTCGAGCAGAGTTTTCGACTTCATGCACAAATTTTGACGTATTTACGCTGGGAAACGAGCTCAAGAATAAACTACTTTTTTGCTCTTGAGGGCCAGGTATCGGCTGTACATATCTGGGCGTTTAATGTATAGGAAAGCCTAGTAACATATACAAATTACGGTAGTGAACAACATCACAGCCCCAAAACTTGTGGTTAAATAAGTGACGAAGTGCGTCACGGAAGCTCTGAAGTTTGCAAGATATTTATAGTTTTCTGCTCAAAAATGGAACTTTGAATCATTAATCTAGTATGCAACAGAGCCGTTGAAGATAAGAAAGCTATGAAAAATTTACTTGGCAAACCGATTGTAAGAAAAAAAGGCAAGCCAGCCCATATTCAGGTTCGCGATAGACTACTGTCCTTAATCTTGGACGGTACCTTTGGTCCTGGCGAGCAAATCCCTCCCGAGCCATCTATAGCCGAGCATTTTAAAGTAAGCAGGATGACTGCGAACAAAAGCATTCTTTCTCTGGTCAATGGTGGCTACCTAAGCAGGACACGGGGTCGTGGAACATTTGTTGCCTTGCTCCCGGACGATTCTAGCGATCACAAGGTCAAATCTGATATCACGAAGAGAAAGATTTCGATAGTGATCGATGCCGATGCGAATTACATCGCTGGTGACTTTCGCTTCAATGCATTGTTTTGGGGCGTACAACAAACCTTGACAGGAAATAAATATCATGTTGATGTTCTCCGATTGGACGATTTTTTGTCGCACACTGGATCCATAAACCATGGTTTAATCGCGGTCGAACCTAGCAGTAAGTTTCAAGGAGCACTTCTGCGCATCCACAAATCAAACGTTCCGTTAGTTATTTTGGGCAGTGTTTGGGCGGAAGTCCCGATTCCTCAAGTAAATTGCGATAATTCTCTGGGGATCGCCCTTGCCGTGAATCATTTAATCAAGCTTGGGCATCGCAAGATTATGTTCGTTGGATCTGTCGTGGATAAGAACGGTGAGCAACTTGCAACGGGATTTCGACTGATATGCAAGTCGCATCAAGTTCCGACTGTCGAAGATTGGATTTGGATTAGAGAAAGCGAAAATGACATTTGCGATCGAATGATGAACGAGCTACCAAGCATATTGAGCACAGCAAGCGGGCCTACTGGCATCGTATGTGGTTGTCCTAAGCTTGCCTTGCTTGCGAAATCAATTCTGCAAGATGAGAAATTGAACATCCCCAATGACGTTTCAGTTGTAAGCTACGATGACCCTGATTTTCTAAATTACTCTTCTCCGCAGATGACCACCGTCAAAGAACCGCTAACGGAAATGGCAGTTGCAGCGTGCGAGTCACTATTAAAATTGATGAGCGGTCATTCAGCCGAAGTCGGAAATAAAATTTTTGATCCTACGTTGGTGGTCCGCAAGAGCACTTCGCCACCTCCGGTTGCTATCCGAGCGGAGCAATGAGATGGCTTTTGACCGCGCCTATTCCGGCTTATCCGTTGTCCATTTTCCTGCCGTAAATCCAGCTTGAATTAATTTCCCGTTAAGGGCATGCAATTTGAAGCGCACATTCCAGTTTGTTGGCCAAGCTGGACCGGTATAAGTCTTGTCGCCGACGGATTGAAGCAACATTGATTGCAAAGTGAGCATCAAGTTCGAACCGTGGTCTTGATCTGGGAGCCAATCGTAATTCGGGCCCCACGTTGCCGGAAATCGAAATTTCGGATTGCTGTTAAACGCTTTTGAAATCAGGCTCTTTTGAGCTTCGTCGGCTAGTCCGCAAAGTGCTGCGGTTTGACCGTCGTATTGCCAGCCAAAGTTTGCCTTTTCGATCCTCTCGTTGAACGTTTTTTGGGCAATATCTAGTCCCGGTCGTCCAACTCCAAATTCCCTAAACGGCCATATCGCGTAAAACTCTGGATTTTCAACGTTGTTGCGCTGGGGATTAAATTTTTCAGCAGGCATAATCTTTCCGTTTTCCACCGCAATTGGCGGCAAGATTGAGAGCAACTTCTTCCAGTTTGCTCTGTCTCGACTCGAAACAGAAGGTAGCCGCAAAAGCCTTGGTAGCACGGCGTGGAGTCCAGAAACCACGGGAGTATCGTTGATGACCCCATACCAATACGTTTCAATCGCTTGATCCGGATCAATGCGCAGTGTTCCATTCGAATCTCTTGGAAATCTGGTTCCGAAATAATCCAGAACCGCTTTTGCCATCGGCAAAAGTTCTTCTCTAAGGAATTTTTTGTCAGGCGAGGCTTTGTACCGATCCAGCATCATTTGGACGAGTTCGGGGCCCTGATTATAGGCATATTTCCAATAATCAGCCGCAAATTCGTTTGCTGGTTGACCTGGCTTGCGATCCCATCCATAGTCCGAGTTCGAATAGCTTCCAAAAAAGCTGATCGTCTCGGGGAAATACGCCCCATCCGCATTATAATAAGCTTTCGCCCGAGCCTTGCAAATCCCCAGAACTGATTCGTAAAGATGAAATAACGACTCCATCCCATCATAATCGCCGGATGCCACCATCGCCCAATAGGGAATCCGGGTGTTTTGCCACCAATATCCATCGCCCCAGCGTCTCCAATCGGGATCATAAGGCTCGCCCAATGCTTTTGGCTCGACTGTAAAGAGTGATCCATTGAATTTCAAAGGATATTTGCCCCGGCTTGCTGATGCCAACATAAACCGTTGCAAGGCATAACCTTGAGTTATCTTGAAACAATTCTCCTCATCGGCTGGTGAAGCGTTATTTCCGGGAGTAACTTCGATATAGCTTCGATTCCAAAATTGGTGCCACCAAGCTAAAGTTCGATTTGCAACCGTTTTTAAATCAGGTTCTTGAGAGAAAATCGCCTTTATTTTGGCCAAAAAATCGGCTGACGTTGCGGTTTGAGCGCATTCAGTTGCAACCTTGATCTGAAAGTAGGAGACTCCACCATTGAATTCAATGCCATTCGAGGCAGTTGATTTCGCATTTTCAACATCGCCGTTTCGCGTAGTGCTTCCTGAAAGCAAAGCCCCGAAAGTGCGATGTAAAAGAGGGTCTCCGACTAAATTCCTGAATTCTCCAAGGCCTTGGTAATCGAGGCAATAATTTACGACTGAAGTCTCATTTCTATGATAAGAAATCTGAGCTTCAGGAGTGGTTACAAAATGATCCGCGCTTTCAATGAGCGGAAAAGGAGCCCCTTGCATTGTCCAGGCCGAGTTTTGCTCATAGCCTTCAAGTCGTTTGGGCGCGGTTCGCCAACTGATTAGTTTCGCTTCAACCTGAATGGGCTTTGCGCTCCTGCCCGTGATCCAAATTACGGGCTGATTCGCATCCATAAATAAATCCATACTCAGACCTCCAGCTTTAAAGTGGATTCTTCCTTGCTGAAGTTGCAAAGTTTGGGAAAAAGTTTTTTGAAATGGGTTTGGGGTGAATTTAATTTCGACTCCGCTAATCTTGAGCAGGCGGCAAATTTCACTCCACGAGTCTGTGCGGGAAACGTAAAAATGGAGAACTCCGTCGTCGGTTGCCCAGACATTTGCAGCCACGGAGCCGTTGCCAATTGGCATTGAGCCAGCCGCGTCGACACTAGGAGAATTCCAAATCACGTTATATTTGTCTAGGTTCATTTTTTGTCCTCCGGGCGAAGTAAATCCAAATTGAGTAAGCAGTGAAATCGCGACAGCAGGCAGGAATAATTTTAAAATGTGTGAATTGAAGAACCTGGCCATATTGGCGAGATTACAATAATTTATTCAAACATTTTCATCGCTTGGCAGTGACGTACACCTGTCATAATAAATTTATGTCCCAGCCCATGACTCAGCGGCTCCCAGAATGGTTGACGATTCGAATGCCGCGTCCCGACACGATTAAAGAAGTGCAGGGGATGATGCGGGCAAAAAATCTACACACCGTATGCGAAAGCGCGCGATGCCCAAATCTCCCAGAATGTTGGAGCAAAAAAACGGCTACGTTTATGATTTTGGGCGATATTTGTACCAGAAGCTGCGGATTTTGTGCGATTAAAGTGGGTCGCGGGCTGGAACTTAACAAGGAAGAACCCCAGGACATCGCCAAAGTGGCAAAAGATTTAGGACTCAAACATATCGTGGTGACGAGCGTCGCTAGGGATGATTTAGCCGACCAAGGATCGATGCAATTTGCCAATACTATCCGGGAATTGCATGCCCAAAATCCTCTTGCAATTGTTGAAGTTCTGACTCCGGATTTTCGGGGGAAACTGTGGTGCATTAAGAATGTGGTTGATGCCGGCCCAGAAATTTATAACCACAACATTGAAACGATTGCGCGGTTACATGCGGTTGTTCGCCCTCAGGCCAAATATCAACGAACTTTGGATGTTTTAAAAGGAGTTAAAGATTTAGATTCAAGAATATACACCAAGAGTGGGATCATGCTTGGACTCGGGGAAACCCAGGGCGAAGTAGTTGAAACGCTTAAAGATCTAAGGAATATTGGCGTGGATGCAGTAACGATTGGGCAATATCTTCGTCCTACTATGCATCACTTGCCAGTTGTTGAATTTATCCATCCGGACATATTCAAAGAGTACGAGACGATCGGCAAGGATTTGGGATTTGCTTTTGTTGCCAGTGGACCATTTATTCGATCCTCGTATAACGCTATCGATTTTTCCCGGAAGGTCATGGCGGAACGGGTTGCTAAGTTGGATGCCCAAGACACAACGACCACTTTCGCGAGCTAAAAGTTGGTGTGATGCGTAGGCTCGGTCTGCTGCGGTTGCTGATTGCCTGGATTCCGGCGTTGCTGGTCATCGGCTGGGGAATAACCTATATCCGATCAGTCGTTTTAACCGCTCTCAGTCCGGGAGCGCCAATTGAAATAAACTACCCAACTCCTGGTGGAGTTCTTTCGATTTCGGCGAGTTCTTATTCGGTTGTTCTTAGCCAGGGTGTCGCCCTGCTTACGATGCCAAGAATTGTTGATCCTGCCGGACGGGTGTTAGCTAGTGCGGACAGAGTTCAAGTTAGGTTTCCTCCTGGAAATATCGCGACCGGTCCATACCGCGTAATTGCTTATAATGCCTTCGGGCGGTTGGAAAGGGAAAAATCGGGAAAATTTCAAATCCAGTCTTTTTTCCCAAAGAAATCAGCGATTGTTTCTCAAACCGCATTTAATGTTGATGTGAGAGGGATGAATGCAATCTTTATTGACGATACATATCCAAAACCATTCGTTCAAGCCGTCTCAGCACCCGATTTGAAATTTGAGGGATCGCAGGGTAGCTGGGTTTCAAGCTCCATGCTTACTTTAGCTAATATCGGCAAAGTAGCAGTTCGAGCAACTAGAATCCAGGACGTTCTGGACGGTTCGTTTCAAACTGCGGGGATTAATGTGCCCCAGCAGATTTTGCATTATATAGATTTCTTGCCTTTGAGCAGCCAACAATATATGGCAAATGCGTCATTCGCCCATCTATTCGTAGCGGGCAGCGGAGAGATTGAACTGCCCGCACAAGGCAATTTTAAAATCCGAAGCGCACTGGATGTAGACGCGACCCAGCCCCGATATGATAAATGGGACGCGGATTCTGCGACTGGTCACGTTAATCTCACCGAACTAGGTCTCAATGAAGACTTCCTGGTTAAACGGGCCGGAGTCATGGCCAAGAGCGTTGGCTCGATGAGTTGGACATCCGGAAATCCTTTGATTCAAACCGCAGTGTCGGGTTCCGTTGTTGATCTGGCTTCTGCGCTGCAAGCGGCTCATGTGACTCTGCCAAAATTATTGGCGGGAAAGAATTTGGAGGCCTTGGGTACCCAGTTCTCAGGCGACGCGTATTTCGACGAAAAAAATGGAATTCGAATCAGTGGCCGGATTATCACAAATAAAGTCCAAATTCAAGGTCAAGAGGCTAACCAAGTCCAAGGAACTTTCGATTATGCCAACGGTGCGGTCTCATTTAATGCTTCGGGAAATCATACTTCGCTTGGGCCGGTTTCGGCAGCCGGAAGGTACCAGATAAGCCAGAATGCTCTCCAGGCCCATGTCGATCTTCCTCTACTTGGTATGTCCCGCTTGCAGGCAATAATTGGCTTAAATAACGCAAAACGATATGGCCAAATCAGCGGCACCGTTAATTCAAGCGCAAATGTTCAAATGAAGAACGACGTCATAACTGCTGATTTTAGAGCAGAAGGAAATGGACAATATCTAGAACCGCAATTTCAAGATCGGCGCGTGAGTCCGGTTGGAATCAGCGGATTAGCGGTTCTTGGCACCTTTCAAAATAATGTTGCCGTAATTAATCGGCTTTGGCTTAAAACAGATTCTGGTACAGCGTGGGCTAGCGGAAGGGTTAACATTGCTAGCAAGCAACTACTTGCTTCAATTCACACCAGAGGAATTGATTTATCCCAGCTTGTAGCTCAGACTTCGGGTCTAGTTGTTACCGATGGAAACATCACTGGATCGTATGTTAATCCGAAGTTCCAAGGGATTGTCGAAGTTTATAATCCACAATACCAAAACCAAGAACTTTCGCTTATCCGAGCCAATGCAGCCGCTAATCTAGATAAGGTTGCCTTGACAAACGTTCAAATTCTCAAAGGAACTTCTTTCGCAAGCGGGGACGTCGCCTTGAATCTCCATTCCCAAGCACTATCTGGGAATTTTGAGTCCAAGGGTATTTCGGTGGCAGATGTTTTAGGCCCTAATTACGACGGGATTGTTTCAGCTTCGATACCAGAGATTAGCGGGACGCTGGCGAATCCCCAGCTCCAAGTATCAGTTACGGGCAGCAATTTAATCGCCAATAAGATTCCAATTAGTTCCGTCAATGCTCGCGCACAACTGAATCATCACCAAATTATTCTAACTGCTGGCAATGCAAGCGCGGTTGGTGGCTACCTTACCCTTAGTGGCAATTATGATCTTGACCGTAACCGAGGCAAAGCTTCGGCCACCCTGAAAGACCTTAATCTGGACAAATTGGTTCCCATCCTCGCTCAAGAAAAAAAGCTTGATTTAGACGGCATCGCTAATGGAAACGCAGAGGCAAGTTTCTCTTCAAGCGGGCTAACTTCTCTAAATTCAAGCGGAACTTTGGAATCTGTCGTATTCAATGCAGTTCCGGCTGGGAATGGCGTTTGGGACGTGACATCGGACGGGAAGGACTTTAAGGGTTCCGTTCAAGTATTTCAACAAGAGAAATTTTTAGCCCTTGAAAACGCTGATTATAATGTATCAAGCCATAACTTAACTGGAGATGTTGTGGTGAGTGGTTTGCCAGCAGAAGATCTTGTTGCTTCGGTTGCTCCCTTCCTCAAGCAAACTAATAGAGCAACACTGGAAGATCTGCGAGATGCCAGAGGGACTCTTCAATTTGCCACCTCATTTGACACAAATACTCAGGAATCCTTGAAACAAAGTTCGTTTAAAGTAGACAGTGCAAGCATTCAGGGTTTCCAATACAAAGGCGTTTCTTTTGGCAACCTGGATGGCTCATTTTCCTATGCGAATGAATCGGTTGACATTTCGGCTCTTACTTATCAGGACGGAGCGGGAATTGGCAAAATAACAGGAACGTATGACCCAAATACAACCGCTGCGCTGGATGCAGATTTCTCTAATATCGATTTGTCTAAGTTTGCGGCTATAATTCCTAATTTTCCTAAAATCGCAGGGCTTGGATCATTAACTGCCGTAGTCAGCGGCAAATCTTCAGACCCAAATTTAAGAGCCTCAGTGGATATTGAGAATTTCAAAACAGGCTTAATTCCCTCCCAGTTTGCTTTGACTCTAAACGAGATTGATGCCAGCAATGGGAATCTTTCGATCGGAGGCAACTTGACTTACAACGGTTTTGTTAGTCAAATCGTAGGTAACTTTCCATACGATCTCGATGCAGGCATTTTAGTCGATAAGCCGGTAAACGCAAAGTTAACTTTGCTTCCGCGTTCCCTGAAAGAGGTAGCCCAATTCTCGGCATTTATTGATCCTAATCGCGCAGTGGGAACTCTTAACGCTTCGATAAACCTTGGCGGTACATTGAACCAACCAACCGTGCTAGGAAATGTGGACTTAGTTGCTTCTGAGCTTGGCTTTAGGCAACAAATCGGAGTTGACAAGCAAAAACCAGCTTACTTATATTACGGCACTGAAATCAAAAACTTGAACCTAAAAGGGAGCTTGAACGATGATACTTTGCAGGCGTCAGTGACCGGAGATAGCTCCAAAGGGGGCACATTCTCAGGCACTAGCCAGGTGCAATTTAAGCAATTAAGCTACTACTTGCAGCACCCGTTTGAACTGACTCTGGATAGTTTTCTGAGCACCGCGCTGCAAGCTTCGGTCCAATTCAATCAATTCGACGCTTCTGAAAATAATAAAATTTTTACAACAAGCTTAGCTTTATCGGGCAAGGTAAACGTGGCCGGGGATCTCAAGTCTCCTGCGGTTACAGGTAACTTAACTGTGGCAAACTTGAACACAACGATTCCGGCACTCCAAGCTCAAACGGGAACAGCCTCCATTCCGATTATTGATCCAACATTTAACCTTCGAGCCACTCTTTCAAATCCTGCAACGATCCGAACGTCCCTCGCTTCAATCACACTCACTGGAGGCGGCAACGTCCAAGGCTCCCTCGCCTCGCCCGATGTACAAGCAAATTTAAATGTTGCGGGAGGATCGCTACGGTTGCCAGGTGGAAATGTCAGGTTAGTGAAGGGAGGATCGGTGGTGGGAACTTATGCGCCTGACACAACCGGCGCGCTGGTAGCTAAATTGGAAGTTGATCTGACAGCTCAAACTCATGTAACAGCCAGCCCAACGGTGGGAACATTAAACCGATATGATGTTTCGCTCGAGGTTACGGGCGACCTCCTCGCTCCGGATCAAGTGCAATTTAGCGCGTCCAGCGATCCCCCCGATCTCAGCCAGAATCAGATTTTAGCCCTCCTCGGGCGTACTGACATCTTAACCGCATTAGGCAGCAATCAATCTTACGGCCAAACCCAGCAAGCTCTCACAGGAGTGTTTGCGGGGTATGCATTGCCATCACTTCTTGAACCGATTACTAAAAACTTGGCCGCGGGTCTGGGTCTCGATTACTTAAACGTTGAATATAACCAGTTCAGTCAGGCTTCGATTGTAATCGGGAAACTGCTTGGAAAAGGGCTGAGCTTTTTTGCGGCTCAGCAAATTTCCGAACCGCTTCCGGGTTTCCCCCGTTACTACGATTATCACTTAGAGTATCGGCCGCCAGGTCTAAAGGGTTCGCTGAGCAGATTGTCATTCATTCTTGGCCAGGATCAATACAGCAGGTATAAGATTGGCATCCAGTACAGCACGCGCTTCTAAGCTTAAAAAATTCAAGGCAACCACGTAATTCTGCGTAACTAGAATGATTGTGATTCGTCCAAGAACATGGGGGACACGAGCGAGTGGGTCTTGGAGGTACAGTTTTCAGAACCGATTCCACAATCGCAAATTGAAATTGGTCAGCCTTGCTGAATCTGAAATACGCCCCAACAAGAAATGAATAGCCCAGTTTTTGCAAAGCCATCGCAGATTAGATTCTGTAACCGACCTGGGATTCGAATTTATTTAAGTCTTTTTGTCGTTTTATTTGCAGGAGTGAGCGGCGCCCAAACGATTAGCGCAGGACAAGGTGTCCAGGTTGCTCCGGTTCCGGCAGGCTCTCAGCTTTCGCAGGGATTGGTTAAAAACATCGTCGTAAAGGGAAACCATATTGAATCCACTGCTGGAATTTTGGCGGCGATGCAAACCAAGGTTGGGCAGCCATTTCACCAATCAATTGTGGATCAAGATGCCGACACCCTTTATGGTTTAGGCGTTTTCCAAGCAAAGCCCCTGCTAACCGTTCAGCACAACGACGACGATAGCTTCACGGTAACGGTTGAAGTTGTTGAAAATCCGGTTATTAAGGAAATCCGGGTTGTTGGTAATTCGGCTGTATCCACTACAGATATTTTAAAAACGCTTACGTTGAAGCCCGGTCAAATCTACAGCGCGAGAGAAGCTTCTATTTCATCTACCGCAATTCGAAATCTATACGAATCGCGTGGGTTTTTTGCTCAGATAAGCGATCTAAACTATCTTCCCGAGTCGCCTCAAACTTTAGACGTCCAGATTGAAGAACTTAAAGTCGGAGCAATTACTTTTCCTGGCCATATCCGAACAAAAAAGAGGGTGTTCGACCACATCATCCATACCAAAGTTGGAGACACCTATAATGCCACGAAATGGCGCGATGATATTACAAGACTCATCAACACCGGGTGGTTCGATCGTAGCAAATTTAAGCCAATTTTTAATCCCGAGCCAGACGCTGCTAAGGTGGATCTTGGAGCCGATCTCGTGGAAAGCAGAACTGGCAATTTTGGAGTCGGCGTGCAAGCTGATCCGCAGAGTTCGATCGCCGGATTTGTGAATTTAGTTGAATCTAATTTCGGTGGCACCGGCCAAAGCATTGGGGCTGATATCAGTGAAGGAACGGCTGGTGGCGGTGCCAGCGTTGATTTAAGTTACGGCAATCCCTTCATAGATTCGAAAAATACTTCACTAAACGCTTCTATTTTTTCGCGAGTTGTTTATCGGTTTTCGGGAAGTTTATTTGGCGGCTCAAATCTTCCGACAACTGCGAGTCAATATATTGAGAGGCATACCGGCGGCGCGCTATCTTTTGCGAGACCACTGACGGATCATACAGCCGCATCGATTTCCACCCGATATGAGGGAGTTAAGACGAGCAACTTAGACACAACTATTGGTGATCAGTTCATCCAACAGGATGGAACCATTGCCGCCGCCGCCTTTGGTTATACTGTCAATCGCCGCGATGTGGATCTCGATACATCCAGAGGCGATTACTTAAGCTTAACAGTAGAACCAGGTGTGAGCGATATCACAAAAGTGGGCGGATTATTTACGGGGCCAGCTTTTCTTGGTTCAAGCACTTTTGTAAAGTACTATGGGGAATACCGAGCCTATTTCTCACCTGGACCCAGACGTACGATCGATGATCTTTCTGCTCCCCGGAAAGTTCTGGCTTTCCGAATTAAAGGGGGCACGATCAAAGGTAAAGTGCCATTCTTTGAGCAGTTTTTCGCCGGCGGTGCCGACACGGTTAGAGGCTATCAGGAAGATAGGTTTTGGGGAAGCACTTTCTTAGTAACGTCTCTTGAATACCGGTATCCGATTCAAAAAGCGTTCAATTTGATTCCGTTCGTCGATTATGGCGGCGCGTGGGGCGGATATGGCACGGTTAATAATTTTTATCAAACAGACCATTTTCGATTGCATCTCGGTTACGGTCTTGGCGGCTCGTTCCGTACTCCATTGGGACCAATTCGCATCGATTTAGGCGTGAGTGAAAAAGGCGGAGTGCGCACAGACTTCGAAATTGGGACGTCTTTCTAATAATAAATATGAAAACAGGACAACTTGGATGGGTTATTTCGGCCGGACTGATCGGCCTCATCGTCACGGTAGGGTTTCAAACAAATTCGGACAAAGTGGGATTTGTCGATTTCAAAAGGGCTTTCGATGCGAGTAAATTGAAAACAACTCAAGAAGCTGCTCTTCAAGTCGCCGCAGATGGTCGCTCGGCTGCGCTCAAGTTTGCCAATTTAAACTCAACTTTTACTCAGGATCAGCTTCAACAATTTGAAGCATTGGTTTCCAAAGAGCCGCTAGCCGCAGCTGATCAAGCAAAACTAACCCAAATCGAAGCCGATGTCACCGCTTCTGCCAAGCAATTTACGACCTTGAGCACCAAAGTAAATCCAACGCCAGCCGATAGCGCAACGCTTAACGATTTAGGAAACCGATATTCGTTGGGACAGAAAGCGGTGCCTCAGTTACAATCAGAGTTCGAGCAGCAAATTGTAAATATGCATCAGGTCCAGCAGCAAGATGCGGAACAGAAAATTCGAGATGCCGCTTCGGAAGTAGCCAAAAAGGAAAATTATACGATAGTGTTTAACGATCAAGGAGCCGTATTTGGAGCTAATGATTTGACGGATGAAACGGTGAAGGCCCTCGATAAGAAAAGCTGATGAAGTTTAAATCCCACACAGATGCAATGGGTTGGGGACTTGCCGCCACTTTAGTGGGGATTCTCGCAGGCACCGGTTTTCAGGGACCCGGAGCGAAATATGCGATCGTGGATATCGCCAGTGTCGCCAACCAAAGTGACTTAGGCAAAGCCGACCAAGCAACTATTCAAGCTGCACAAAAACAGCGCATCGGACTTCTTACTTTCATTTCTCAATATCGGGTCGTTTCGCCAGATTCGGCGACTCAGCTTCGCGATTTAACTCTGCTTGAAAATCCCACGGATCAAAACAAAGCCGATTTGCTTACTTTGCAAGCAAAAATTGAGGCAGATACCAAAAAATATTCTGATTTACAAGCGGAAACAAAACTGAGCCCGGAAGACCAGCTGATCCTCAATGATTTTCAAGGAAGAGTGCAAAAATCGGGACAACTGCTGAGCCAGTGGGATTCAGAATTTACCAATGACTTGCAAACTAAATCTCAAAAAAATAACGAACAAGTGGTTACCAAAGTCCGTGAGACCGCAGCGGAAGTAGCTAAGGAACAAGGATGCACACTCGTTTTCGATGCCAACATCGCCCCCTATTCCAGTACCGATCTTACCGACGCCACCCTTCAGATGATGAACACTTCAAAATAGTAGCTAAGATTCAAATTAGTGCTGTTTTAATTTTAGTCCTGATGATTTCCGGTTGTCGAAAATCAGAACCCACTAGGTATTATCTCAATACCGCGTTGATTCAGCAATCACTCAGGCTGCAAAGCTCATTCCCCGCGGCTGGGGTGGTCTCAACTGCCTATCCTGGCTCAATTCCAGCCAAGTCATATCGAATTGCTGGAGCCCCAGAAAGTCCGGGAGAATCGGGTGCGCAGCAAGCATCGCAGAAAGTTCGCAAGTTGCTGGATGAGGCTCGTGCTAAGACTTATCAGGACCTGATATTGCAATTTACTCGGCTTTATCAGGACGAAGCGGATGCTCTGAGGCAGAAAAAAATCGCTGCGTTTGATCCTGTCAAAAAGAAATTGTATGACGATGCGCTTGCAAGAATTTCTGTCCAATATCAAACTTATGCGGTTTCGCGCGGGCCAATGCTTGCCAAACTTTCGGCGATCTCGGGGTTTCCGGATCCAGATCCAAAATCACTTCAAAAGCCAACCGGAAGCTTGCAAACTGCTCCCAAATTGTTGGCCGAAGCTTCTCAGCTAAGAGCTTCTTTAGCCACTCTAGACGAAAATTTCCACGACTTCTTTACTCAGCAAATAAAAATTGCAAAAGCGCAGCAAGAATCGCAGTACGCCGCATTAATCAAAGAAATTGATGCTGAAATTGGAGATATCAACGCGCGCGCTCAACTAATCGCAAAGGAAGAAGAGCAAAAAACTCAGAGCGAAATCGCGCCTTTGATCGCAGAGGCACCCACTCAAAACCTTCCAGCAGTACCTTCGCGCAGTCTCACAGTTCCTGGCACATCGGTGACGCCAGATCGTGTGGCACCAATTGCGCTTAGTTCTCTGAATTCTATGGATCGTGCAAAGATTAGGAATTGGGAAAATCTCTGGGCTCAGGTTCATGGGTATGCATTGACGTCAAATACGCATGACCAGGACGGCACCGCTCAGTTTCTTTCGTGGATGTCCAATTTTCATCAAATGGGGTCACAATGAATAACGGAAACCTCAATCTCAGATTGGTCCAGGTCGCAGAATTTTTAAACGCCAAGTTCGAGGGTCCGCCTGATCTATTTATTGCCCGCCTGACCTCGATTGAGACGGGTGATGGGGACGGGATAGCCTTTGCCGAATCGAACAAATTTGTAGAACTTGCGCATGGAAAAGTTGCAGCTTTGGTGCTAGGTTACGAGATGGATTCGCTAGGCATACCATGTATTCGGGTTGAAAATCCACGCGCAAGCTTCTTGAAACTTCTTTTAAAAGTGAGCAAGCAATGGGAGGTAACACCTGGTGTTCATCCCACTGCAATCGTTCACCAAACTGCTAAAGTTCATCCGACTGCTTTTATAGGTGCTTTCGCTTTTATTGAATCTGGATCTGAAATTGGCCAACGTGCAAAAATTTATCCTTATGTTTATGTGGGCAAGAATTGCGTCGTTGGAGAAAATGCAGTGATTGCGCCTCATGCTGTGCTTTTAGAGAGCGTTTCGCTTGGGAGTGAAACGATCATCCATTCAGGAACGATAATTGGCGCGGATGGTTTTGGATTTTTTTGGGATGGAGAAAAGCATTGCAAAATTCCGCAAGTTGGAAGAGTCGAAATCGGCGATCGCGTGGAAATCGGGGCTTTAACTGCAATAGATCGGGCAAACATAGGTGCGACCAGCATTGGAACTGGTACCAAAATCGATAACTTGGTGCAAATCGGCCACAATTGCCAAATTGGCAACGACTCGCTTTTGGTCGCGCAGGTGGGAATCGGTGGAAGTGCGGTTTTGGGAAGCAGGGTGACGTTGGGCGGTCAATCAGGAACTAATGACCATGTAACTATTGCAAGCGGTACTTCGGTTGGCGGCGGTACTGCAATCGCGCAAAGTCTGCCGGAATCTGGTCTCTATTATGGTTATCCGATTCAGCCATTTACCGCAGCGGTGAGAACTCAATCAATTATTAAACGGCTTCCGGAAATTATGGAGCGGCTTAAAGCGGCCGAAAACAAAATACTAGAACTGGAAGCAAAGCTCGCGAAGACCAGCAATGATTGAAGTGGTGCCAAGAGCTTCCGTTGCAAATGAAGCAGCGTTCGAAGGAGTTGGGCTGCATTCAGGAATTCCTGTCAAGATGTGGGTGCGGCCGGGTAGCGGAGGAATCCAATTTAGTCTGGGTAAAGAAAGAGTGCATGCGACGCTCCAAAATGTAAGTGAAACTGCTCGATGTACTTGCATAGGTCCGATTAGGACGGCTGAACATTTGATGAGCGCGCTCGCCGCTTTAGAAATTACCGACACAGAAATTGAATTAAGCACAAACGAGCTGCCCGGTCTGGATGGAAGTGCGATTGAATTTTATAGCTTATTACTTTCTGCGGGAAGGGAAAAGTTGCCGGATCGGGAAGTGAATATCCCTTATAAGCGAATTTATTTACAAGAAGGGGACGTGTCGATTGCAATTTCGTCGGGAACAGGTCGATGGCGGTTTGAGTATCAAACCGGCGACAGGTGGCCGAAAAGTCAGATTTTTGAAACCACTTCGGTTGTGGACGATTACTTAGGGCAGATCGCAGCTGCGCGAACTTTTGCCCTCGAAGAGGAACTTGAGGGGATTGCAAAGGCAGGCTTGGGCAAAGGACTTGACCAAGAGTCAGCTCTAATTATTGGCGAGAAGGATTATATTAATTCGCCTCGCTTTTTGGATGAGCCGGTTAGGCATAAACTGCTGGATCTAATTGGGGATTTTTATCTATCCGGGATTCCGATTAGAAAATTGAATGTATCCGCCATCAGAAGTGGGCATCGGACGAACGTCCAAGCGGCGAAGTTGTTAGCAGAATATGCCAAAGTTGAACAGCCAGTGTAGCTTACGCGGCACCTTGGTTTTCGGAACTTTTTCCCTCGAAATGAGAGACTGTGTTTCTTCCTAGTCTCTTACTCATGTAAAGTGCTTTATCTGCTTGTTCAATCAAATCTGCCGCACCCGATTGAATTGTGCCGGTTGAAACTCCGATGCTAACCGTCACTTTGCGGAGCGGCCAAGGATTTGATTCCATTCCGTGTCGGATTTGTTCGGCGATCTTGACTGACACGTTCTGGTCCGTGCGCGGACATAATATGACGAATTCCTCGCCCCCATAGCGGGCGATGGATGGATATTCTGGAGCCGCCTGACGAAGGATGTTTGCTACCGTGCGAAGTACCTGATCGCCGGCGGGGTGGCCATAAGAATCATTGAATTGCTTGAAATGATCAACATCCAATAGGATCACAGAAGTCAATCGTCTTCCAGAGGTTTCTAGTTCAACTCGGATTCGTTCCTGGAAAGCACGGTGATTGAGTAACCCGGTGAGCCCGTCCGTAGTGGCCAATGCCTCGAGTTGGTAATAAGCTTGTTGCAATTCCGCCTGACGTAACTCCAGCTTAATATTAGCCTCAGAGATTAAAACCATTTGTTCCTTTGCCAACTTTTGCTGGTGTTTTCTTTCCGTAATGTCGGTAAAACTTACGATTACTCGTTCAACTTTTCTAGCTGCACTTGAACGAAGGGGAATTGCGTTTATGCTCAGCCATTTTAAATCGCTTGTCGGCGTTTTTATTCCCACGATCTGGTCGATCTGAGATTCGCCTGTTCTTAATGCGTGAGCCGAAGGTAAATTCTTAGCCTCACAAGTGGTTTCGTCTTCATTCAATAATTCCCAATATGGATCTTTGGGCTTTTTCCCCAACAGTGTCCTGCCACTGAACCCGAGGGCGGCTGTCGCCTTCGAATTTGCGAGAATAACTTTCGTAGTCTCATCTTGCATGAGCAATCCTTCATGAAGTGACTCAATAACAGTGCGCAGAGTTTTTTCATCTTCCTTTACTTTCTTCTCGGCGATTCTGCGGGCAGTGATGTCTACACTTGCCGCAATTGCTCGGTTAATTTCATTCCGGGTGCCCACCACCGGAAATACGCTCAAAAGCAAATTGAGCTTTTTGCCGCTGGGATCTACATAATCAACTTCAACCTGTTTAAAAACTTTCCCCTGGAAGACTTCTTCGATCATACTTTTAACAAGTTTTTTATGACGCGGTGCTACGGTGCACTCCCAAAGTGGTGTCTGAAGCACCATATATGGTTCGTGTCCGTAAGTTTCTGTGCTCTTTCTATTCCAATCAAAAATTAGTCCGTCTCGATCAAAACCGATGCAGGCAACAGGAATGGTTTGAAATAGCTCTTCAAACCTCTTGGCCGAAGTCTGGCTGGCAACCGTAAGGAATGCAGTTTCATCAAGCGAATCCGCAAGCAATTGCCGATTTTCTTCTAAAGCGAGTTGGTGCTCCATCAACTTTTCTGTGCGCAACTCCAGAAGCGATTTACTGTTATGGAGTTCTGAGTTTTGGACTAGCAACTCAGTTTCATGGAGTTCTGATTGAATTTGGAGGTACTTTACATCGCGAAAGGTTTTGTAAACTTTGTTGGCAAGAGGAAAGAAAATACAAGGAGTCAATAGTCCAAGAGCAAGCAAGCAAATAAACGAAACCTGTTGAAAGAGTTGGAATTTTTTCGTTTCAAATACATCATTCGTCTGAACATCTTGTTCGATTTCTCGGTCAATCGTGGTCGCAAAAGCTATTTGAGATTGGTTATAAGCACTCAACAAGTGGGTCAAGTCAAGTTTCGATCGAGTGGAAATAGCTTGTTTGCAAAGACTTTCTAAAACGCGGAAAGCTTCGTCGGCCTCCAATAGTTTATTGCCAAAATTTAGGTGCCTATCAGGTTGGGTGGCGAACCCAAAAAGATTGGATTTAGTCCTTTGGAAATCTTGAAGTGCAGTGGACAATCGTCCGGAAGCAAAAGCTTTTTGCGCTTCTGTTTGGGAATTTGCTAAGTTGGAAATGCGCTGACCGATAATATTGGACTGTTCTCGAAGAGTCCCTTCTTTCTGCACAAAACTTATTTCTTGAATGTGAGCATCACGATGACCTTGCCACAAACTAAGGTTGATCATGATAACGCCGATGAGCAATATGCAGTACGCAATCGCTAAACCTTTTATTATCCATGCGGGGCTTTCGCTCGCATGAGTTTTAATTTTCTTCAAATTGAAGATCATCGACCAAACAATTATCGGTAGGTTGGAGAGCCTTCTTTAAGCGGTTTCGCAAGGTTTATTTCCCCATAAGCAATTTTTATACTTTAGCGATTGGATTCTGCGCAGAAATGTAGCATCCGATTCGTTTTCAATCTGCATTGTAGGCGAACCAAGTCACGGTTCCCAGGCAATGGAAGTGCTCAAGTGAACTTTCACCTAGGATGAAACCTTTGCCCACGGTGTAAACTGAGGTACCTGGCAAGAATTCCTAGTCAAGGGCGGGCGTATCCCCATCAAAATTACCATGGTCAGAAAACCAAATCTTCCAAATGCTCGTCGATCAGATTTTAGTAACACGACTATGCTCGGTCTAGTTGCAACCTTGGCAGTTGCGGGATGCGGTGGCGGAGGGATTCCATCCGGATCGGGTTCAGGAGGCGATCAACAGGCTCTCACGACCTTCGTATCTTTACCGACTCAAGGTTTGACTTCCGCATACTTTTGCAACTTTTTCCTTGATTTATTTGCGATTGAAGGCAATCAGATTGTGGTTTACAAGCGCGCGGGAGATGCGTTCAGCAAAGGTGAAACAATTGGCACAGTTGCGTCCGGTTCTGATCTTGGCGAAATGAATGGCCCCACAAGCATGACCTGCGATTTGTTGGGGAATTTAGCGGTAGCCGATCCGGGCAACAATCGAATAGATATTTTCAGCCCAGGAGGCGCATCTTTTCTTCCAAAAACTTCGTTTGGAGTGGCAGGAACCGGAAGCGGACAATTTCAAAAAGTTGTAGCAGTTGCAGCCGACAGCTCGAATAATTTTTACGCAGTTGACGAAACAAACAAAGTTGTGGAAGAGTGGACGACCAATAACGGTGCATATGCCTTTTCAAAAAATTTCGGCTCGGGAACTTTGAGCAGTCCGGTTTCAATTGCGATTGATTCATCCAATAATTTGTGGGTTTCGGACGCGGGAAACAAGAACATTGTCGGAATATCAAATTTATTAGGACTAGTGGTCACCACTATTAACCCACCAACCGCCCTGGCTACAACTTTTGTCCCCGGGAGCATTGGACTAGATTCAGCTGGGGATGTATTTGTTGTTGACACCGGGAACAGCCAGGTCGAAGAATTTACAAATTCAAGCGGAACTTACACTTACAAAGGGGTTGTTGGTTCCATCGGACCAGGAAATAATCAATACGCCAACCCATCTTCGATAAGCTTGGACGCATTTAACGACGTTTACGTGGGAGATATCGGAAACAGTCGAGTTGCTGCATTTGCGCCGCAGTAAATCTTTCTTTATAATCGGGTTTCAAATGGCGCCCTCGACACGGCTCGAACGTGCGACCTAGTGCTTAGAAGGCACTTGCTCTATCCACTGAGCTACGAGGGCAATGATCGTAAGTTTACTTGTTTGAATTAGCCCGGATTAATATGCGACCTTAATTGTGAGGAGCGAAACTTCTGGCGAGCAATTGAGCCTTGATGGGGGACCTGTTGTTCCGACCCCGCGAGTTACGTACAAGGGCGTTTTTGCTTTCGGATAATAACCGCGCGGGTATTTACGTCCCAGGTTAGTAAGCATGGGTGTGTACCCGCCGGGGAAGGTAAATTGACCACCGTGCGAATGGCCACTGATCATAAGGGCTGCGCCAGTAGGCAATTCATCTACCATATCCGGCTCGTGCCATAAAGCTAAAATTGGATCGCCTAATTTCTTGGCGTCCTCAATTGTTAACTTGGCTACGTCTCGATTGAGCGTAGCCGAACCGATTCCGGCCCAAGTGATACCTTCATGGCGCCAAGCCTGATTCTCAAGAACTTTAATGCCGCAACACTCTAAAATTGGCAGAACTTTGCAGCTTCCGTCTTCCTCAAAATCATGGTTTCCGAGGCAAGAAACGGCTTGACCCTCCATGAGAAGCATCGGGAGCAGAACTTCTTTTAACATGTCGTAGGCTTCCGGCTTTGGATAAGCAATGAAATCGCCAGCAAAGACAACGATATCGGGGTCGCTTCCAAGTGCAAGCGCAATTGCACGTTTTGCCAAAGCTAAAGACCATTCGTCTCGAAGATGCAGATCGCCCACGATCGCAACTCGGTAACCATCCAGCCAGATCGGCCAATCGGGCAGGAAAATTTTTCTCTTTTCCAGCTTCAGGTTTTTGGATTCAACCAGTAGCCCGTATACCAGCAAACTTGCGCTTGCGGCAAATAATCCGGCTAGTAATCGGGAAGTTTTCATAGGAGGACGTTGCTATCAAGTCTGAAGAGAGTAACTTCTGGGCGGCAAAATGTGCGAACACGCAGACCGGTTGCGCCTAACCCGCGCGAAACATAAAGCGGATTAGGTGCATTTGGATAATAGCCTACTTTATATTTCTTGGCATACAAAGGTGTATGGATCGGGATGCCCCCTGGAAGACAAATCTGACCCCCGTGAGAATGCCCGGCTAGAACCAGACTTGCAGTCTGAGGAGCCATTTGCAAAACTGCATCTGGTTCATGAACCATGCAGATTGTATTTTCAGATGAGGGCTGAGCGGTTAGAAATTCGGGCTGGCAATATCCAAAAGACAGACAATCTAACCCAACAATGGTAATTCCGCCGGCGAAAGTGAGTTGATTCCGGAGAACCTGAAATCCAAGCTGAGTAGCAGTTCTAATCACGGTTTCGGGATCAGCCGTGCCATAGTCATGATTTCCTAAAACCGTAATGCATGGAATTCCGCAGTTTTTGATTTGTTCAAAAGCCATCGGCATGTATCGCTTTGTGCCCTCGCGAGTATCCTCCACAAAATCGCCCCCGTATAAAATTACATCGGGCTTTTGTTTTATTAGCCAGTCAACTGCGTCTCGAGTTACGTTTGCGGCAAGTTCTTCAGTTAAGTGGCTGTCCGACAAAAAGCCTACTGTGAACCCGTTGCGGTTCCAATTTGGTAAAAGCAAGCTTACTTTTGCGTATTGTAGGTCTTTAAGTTCTTCTCTGCCATAAGCAGCGACTACGCCAGACGCGACTGCGCCGATTGCTGCCGATCGCAAAAACGTCCTCCTCGAAAAATTCTCGTTCATTGTTCTGATTCTTTCAGTACCCTCATCGCGATCAGTGAATTCCCAAATGGCGGCATCAGATACAGCCCTCTGGCCTGTTTCCGAACTGATTTTGCCAATTTCACCGCTTCCTTTATTCCTATTTCAAGAGCATCTTCATCTGAATTGGCTTCTGCCATTTCTTTGCGAATTGAAGCTGGGACATCAATACCAGGAACCTCGTTGTGCATAAATTCAGCGTGGCGATAACTTCTTAGCGGCAAAACCCCAATAAGGCATGGGACATTAAGTTCAGAGCAAATCTGGGCCGACCTTTCAATTTCCTTACGTTCAAAAACGGGCTGAGTGTACACAAGGGTTGCGCCGGAATCCACTTTCGTTCGTAGCCGCTCATCTTCATCCTTTTGATTTTGAGCAAGAGGATTGTAGGCAACCGCGATTGTAAAGGCGCATTTCATGCCGATACTGTATCCAGCCAGATCGATGCCCTCGTTGAACCTAGCTAAAATTCGAGTTAATCCAATTGAATCGACGTCAAAGACGCTGGTTGCGCTCGGATAATCGCCAACGTTGGCGGGATCACCAGTGACGGCAAGGATATTTCGAACCCCAAGAGCATGACATCCAAGTAAATCGGATTGGATGGCGAGTAAATTGCGATCTCGACAGGAAAAGTGCATCACTACCTCGAGTCCAACCTGGGATTGGATTAAATTTCCTACCGCGCTTGGGTTCATCCGCAACCTTGCGCGTGCCCCATCGGAGATATTGACTGCGTCAATTCCAGCTTCTTTTAGTCGTTTAGCTCCGGCCAGCAGCTTATCGATGTTCAGTCCTCGGGGCACGTCCATTTCAACCGCTGTGATGAAATTTCCTGCTTTTAGTTTCAGGCTCAGTTCTGTTGGATCTGCTATAAGCAAGGGTTTGCCGTCAATTGCCTCGCGGTGCAGAATCACCCTGGATTTGGACCGTTCCTTTCCTTTTGTAACGTACTTGCGAAGTTCCTCGATATGCGAGGGAAGCGTGCCGCAACAGCCTCCAATAATCGATGCACCTTCATCAATGAGCCGCGCAACCGCTTTGGCAAAATATTCCGGCTTCGAATCGTAAACCGTGACTCCCTTTACAAGCTGCGATAATCCGGGAGTGGGAAAGCTAAGAATGGGCAGATCGGTAGCCTCGCTCATTTTGCGGATCAGATCGGTCATTCGTTGCGGACCCACGATGCAGTTTGCCCCAATCGCAATGACGTCCATGTTTGCCATTTGCGAGGCGCACTTAAAGGGCAAATCTCCCATTAGGGCCTCGCCATCTTCTACAAATGCTTTGCTTGCGATAATGGGTAAATCGCAAACCTGGCGAATGCCTTCGATTGTGGCTTCCATCTCGCCAAGGTCGATAAAAGTTTCAAGGATGAATCCGTCGACTCCGCCAGCAAATAATCCGCTCGCTTGCTCAGCCGCGTTCGCCCTAATTTCAGCCTTTGTAACACTTCCAAATGGCTCGATTGATTTACCGCTAGGACCTATCGCGCCTAATATATATCGATCCGAGAATCCTTTGGCTGCGGTCTGGGCAATTTCGGCAGCGCGCTGGTTCAGCTCCTTTATTGACCAAGATTCCTCGCCAATCCTTAATCGATTCGCTTGAAACGAGTTGGTTTCAATGATGTCGGCGCCAGCGGCGAGATATTCTTTGTGACAAGTCAATACAAGTTCGGGCGCACTGAGGACGGCGAGGTCAAATGGTGGCCTGAGTCCACAAATCTTTTGAAGGTAGGTGCCGTTTGCGCCGTCGCCCAGTAGCACACCAGAAGCCACTGCCGCCTTCAAACTCATCTAATTGAGTTTACCGGCAGGGGTGCATGCGGGATCGTGGGCGTCCGCCACTTGGTTGAGTTAAAATAAAAGAACACATGGATAAAATTCGAGTGGGCATCGTTGGCTGCGGGAGCTTTAGTCGTTACCGATTGGGCAATCTTGGCAAAGTGAAAGAGGCTGAAGTTGTAGGGCTAGCAGATCCTTCTGAGGACCAGTTACGCATCACAAAGGAAACACATCCTCACCTAAAAGACGTCCCTGAATTTGCCGATTACGAGGAAATGATCAGAAAGGTAAAGCCGGACGCGATCATGATCGCAACTCCTCACACCCAGCATGTGGATCAAATTCTTGCCGGGCTAAATGCAGGATGCCACGTGTGCTGCGAGAAGCCAATGGTGACCACGGTTGAAGACGCCAAAAAGGTGATTGCGGCGCGGGATAAAGCCGGCAAGGTGGGGATGGTTTCGTATCAGAGGCATTTTCAAAGCGAATTTAGATATATCCGGGAGCGGATCATGAGCGGCAAAGCCGGGAAGGTTTGGTATATCGCGGCATTTAATGCTCAAGGATGGCTGCACGGGGTCAAAGGAACCTGGCGACAGGTTAAATCGCTGTCTGGAGGCGGCCAGCTCAACGATACTGGCAGCCATTTGGTGGACATATTGCTTTGGGCGACCAACGTTCAGGCCGATTCGGTATCAGCCGTGATTGAGAATCACGGAACCGAGGTAGATATCGATACTTCCGCTTCGATCAGATGTAAAAATGGGGCGATTTGCAGCCTTGCGATAGTGGGAAGCGCGACTGGCTGGCATGAAGACATTACGATCCAGTGCGAGCACGATTCGTTTTATGTGCGGCATGGCAAGTTGACGATTAAGGAACGTGATGGCAATGTGTTTTTGGCTGAGAATTTGGTCGGTGATTCCACTGCAGATGCGAACTTTATCGCGGCTTGTTTGGGGAAGGCGGAGTGCGAATCGCCATTTGAATGCGGGCTGGAGGTTATCCGGCTGACCGAGGCGGCATGGAAATCGGCAGAATCCGGCGGCATCCCGGTAAAGGTCGCTAATTAGAGGTTGCGGTGATCCGGTCCGCACGCGAAATCTGAAATTATCTGTTAGAGTTATTTAACACTACATGGATTTTAGAGGGACAAGCTTGTCTAATTTATATGCACATTCGCCTCCGGATGGCGGAACTAAATTCCACTTACTAAAAGATCATTTGCTTGCGGTTTCCGAACTTGCGGCAAAATTTGGTGAAAAGTTTGGCTACCGCGGGCTGGCTAGATTTTTAGGTTTAGCTCATGATTTAGGAAAAGCTGATCCACGTTTTCAAAAGTATCTTACCTCTGCAGCCAAAGGCAAGAAAGAGCAAAAATGTCCGCACTCCAGCCCGAGTGCTAAGGCTGTCTACGATCAACTGCAAATGCTCTCGTTGCCAATAGTCTGTCACCATACCGGGTTGAAAGACTTACAGAATGTGAAAACATCTTTGCTGGATGCCGATGCGGCGTCGGTAGAAGCCGCATCTCATTTGCTCGCTGATTTCGATTTAAGCGGTTTCTCTGAAAACTTATTGCCTGGAAAAATGAGTAAGTTAGAGGCCGAATTCCTCATTCGAATGATTTTCAGTTGCCTCGTTGACGCCGACTATTTAGACACCGAGGCGCACTTTTTTCCTCATTTATCGAATCTGCGTGTGCGAAGCTATTCCTTTTCGAAAATGTCGCATGACCTCAAGTGTCATCTGAAAATATTCGAAAATAATGGAGGACCGGTTAATTTAGTTCGAAAGGTAGTACTTAGGCATTGCCAAGAGGCAGCGAAGCTGCCACAAGGAGCTTTTCGGTTAGCAGTGCCCACCGGTGGTGGAAAGACTCTTGCTTCGCTAAGTTTTGCAATAGAACACGCCAAGAAACATTCCCTTGATAGGGTTATTGTTGCTGTACCATTCACGACCATCATCGACCAGACAGCCCTTGTATTTGATTCGATTTTTGAGTCTAACACGGTCTTAGAGCATCATTCGGGAGTCGAAGTCCAAAGTTCTGAGGAATCTCCAGATATTGATGAAGTCAAGCGTCAATTAGGGACGGAAAATTGGGATGCCCCAATCGTGTTGACGACAAATGTTCAACTCTTTGAAAGCATCTTTGGTTCAAAAACATCGAAATGCAGAAAACTGCACAACATTGCCCGCAGCGTAATTATTCTGGACGAGGTTCAGTCGCTACCAGCCGAGTTCTTGGAACCGATTTTAGACTGTGTATCGAGGCTAATTAGCGATTTTGGGTGCTCAATCGTTTTTTGTACTGCGACTCAACCCGACTTTTCAGCATTTGATAAAATGGATGAAAAGCTCCTTAAAATCCTTACCCAAGCTACCAATATTGTCCCGGAGACCGAGCAGGTTCTTCATCCACTTGATAGAGTTGATTACGAGGCACTTGCTGAGCCATTAAGCCACGAAAAGACTGCTGAATTTATCGCACAATTCCGAACAGTTCTTTGCATCGTAAACTCAAAAAGAGATGCGTCTTTAATTGCTAAGTTGCTAGGCAAAGATAAGTCCGTTCTTCACCTAAGCACTTTGATGTGCCCGCACCACCGCAAGAAAATTTTAAAAAATATTAAGCGAAGGTTGAAAAAGAACCTGCCGGTCAAGCTCATCTCAACTCAACTCATAGAAGCTGGTGTGGACGTCGATTTTCCGGTTGTGATGAGGGCAATGGGACCTTTCGACAGCATTATTCAGGCCGCTGGGAGGTGCAACCGCGAAGGGCTACTGCAGGATAAAGGAAGATGTATCATTTTCGACTTGGAGAACGAGAAATCGCCGAAAGGCAGTTATAAAACTGGAACCGATTTAGCAAGGATCCTGATTGGGCGGAATCCCCAAGCGGCAAAATCTTCGGCGTCGGTCTCGAAATACTTCCAAGACTTTTACAAGAATACGAGCACCGATTCAAAGCATATACAATCGCAGAGAGGGCGACTTGCTTTTGAACAAGTTGCGAAGGAGTTCAAAATGATTGACGAGACTACTACGCAGGTTGTTGCATTTGAGTATGACCCAAGTGCTGTACAAAACCTATTGGATGAATTCCCCAAAGCCAAAGCACGAGAATGGTTCCAAGCGATTAGCCAATATTCGGTCGGGATTTACGAAACTGACAAAAAGAAATTAGAAAGAAGCGGGTTTCTAAAATCGGATCACCAGAGCGGACTAGCCGTTTACACGGGTCCATATAGTCAATTATTAGGTATTGATCCTGATGCGGTACTTGATCCGGCAGGACTTGTCGTATAATGAAAATTTAATGAGGGACCGATGGGTGTCAGTGCGCGTAAGGGGCGAGTACGCTTTATTTACTCGCCCAGAAAACAAAGTAGAGCGAGTGAGCTACCGGGTCATGACGCCTTCTGCAGCGCGGGGAATATTAGAAGCTATTTATTGGCATCCCCAATTTAAATGGGCGATAAGAGAAATTCATGTCTTAAATCCGGTCAAGACTTTTAACATTCTTCGGAACGAGGTGAACAGCAAAATGTCACCTTCTACAAAAGAGCCTTATTTTTCGGATGAAGATCGAGCCCAACGAAACAGTATTTGCTTAAGAGATGTTGATTACGTTATTTTCGCAGATGCAAATGTAAAAGAGGGATTTGATGACGATCACGCAAAACATCGTGATCAGTTCCGGCGAAGAGTTGAAAAAGGTCAGTGCTTCCACCGCCCGTCACTTGGTTGCCGAGAATTCGCAGCGGATTTTGGGCCGGCCGCAGGTAGCCCCGAGCCTGTGAATTGGAGCGAAGACCTTGGGCTAACGCTCTGGGACGTTAAATATTCAGATGTCAAAGGCGAGCCGTTTTGGCCCCAATTCTTTAATGCGCAGGTGGAAAGTGGAGTACTTCGCATTCCCGAGCATCCGATTGGGGTAGGCAATTGATCCTCAAGCGTTTAGTCGAGTTTGCTGATAGAGTTGATCTTCCAATATCTGGTCATCAAAATAAGTTAGTGACGAAAGTCATACAGCTATCCAATGACGGCAAGCTTGCAGGCTTAATTGCCAATAGTGGAGACAAAAAAGGAAAAAAAGAAGGAAAGACCATGCTTGTCCCGTGGCTGGAGAGAACGTCGGGGGTTAAGCCTAGACTTATTGCCGACAATCCGGACTACGTAATTGGGAAGGCAAAGGAAGGTGAAAAAAATCCCGAGAAGGTGATTGACAGACATTCTAGTTACATTTCACTGCTGAAAGAATGCTTTGATAAAACGAAGTGTCCTCAGGTTGGCTCGATCATCGCCTGGATAGACTCCGGTGGTCCGGATACTATCAAATCTCGAGAGGACATAGTTGACGACGACTTTTTAATCTTTGAAATTGACGGAATTTTCCCTACAAAAGATAAAGCTGTTCAAGATTTTTGGGCAGTGCGGAGGGAGGATGTTGGCAAGTCCGCAATGTGTCTCGTTACCGGGGAATTTGGACCTGTGGTGGAGCGAATGCCGGTTACAATCAAAGGAATTCCTGATGGTCAAATGAGTGGTTGCGTATTAGTTTCAGTGAATAACTCCTCAGCCGAATCCTTCGGACTTTCCGCCGCTTTGAACTCACCAATAAGTGAACTTGCCGCTGAAAAAATATGTAACAGTCTCAACTATTTACTCGAGAAATCAAACGGACATTGCCTTTGGATAGGCAAGACGGCTTTTGTTTTTTGGACCACCAGCGAAGAAAAGACTTTCAGCTGGAATATTTTGGACGACCCAAGTCCGGAGGACGTTAAGGCTCTTCTTGAATCCCCTAAGAGGGGTGACAAGAATGATAACATTGACGAAAGCGATTTTTTCATGCTGGGACTAAGCGCGTCGGCTGCTCGCGTCGTTGTTCGAAATCAACTGGAAACTAGCTTGCGAGAAATTGAGGAAAAACTTGCAAAAACTTGGTTTCCGATGTTGGAAATCGTTGATGCTTATGGCGGTCAACCTAAGCCGCTTGGTATTTATCGCCTCGCAACTTCGCTGTATCGAGAGGCAAAAGACGTGCCGCCCGATGTGCCTACCCAAATGCTCGAATGTGCTCTCAACGGGAGACCCTTGCCAGCCTCATTCTTAGCATACGCAGTCAAACGAAACATAGCAATGCAAGGACCCTACTATGAATTTAACAAGAAGAAGTACTTGTCAACAGAACGCATGGCGATTATTAAGGCTATAATCGGAAATCAGGAGACACAATATTCATTGAAATCTTTAGACTTAACAAATCCAGAACCTGCTTACCACTGCGGTCGATTATTAGCTGTGCTTGACAGTATTCAACGCTCTGCGTTAGGAGATGTAAACTCTACTCTAGTTGATCGCTTTTACGGATCGGCTAGCACAAGTCCCGGCTCGGTGCTTGGCACATTGGTGAATCGAGTTCAGCCACATTTGTCCAAAATGCGCAAAGAAAAGGGTGATGGTTGGGCACAAGTTCGGCTTGGTGAGGTGATGTCTGCTATTGGCTCTGAGTTTCCCAAGACTCTTAACATGCGAGGGCAAGGTTTATTTGCCCTTGGTTTTTACCATCAAAAGGCGAATGACCGTGCTTCTGCAATTAAAAGTAAGGAGCTAAAAGACAAAACAGACGAGGATGATAATGAAAATTCCTGAATCAATTTGCAACCCTAAAAATCGGTACGATTTCGTAGTACTCTTTGACGTTCAAGATGGCAATCCAAATGGTGACCCTGACGCAGGCAATTTACCAAGGGTTGATCCAGAGACAATGCAGGGGATTGTTACTGATGTCTGCTTAAAGCGAAAAATTCGAAACTATGTTGACATGGCTCACGAGAGCAGCGACAATACCGAAAACGATAATGGGATATTTGTGAGAAATAGTGGAATTGCCCTTAACACCAAATTGAAGAAAGCTTCGGAGGAAATTGGCGAGAAGCCAAATAAGAAAATTGCAAACAAGAATGGAAGGGAAGAAATGTGTAGGCGATACTACGACATTCGGATGTTTGGCGGTGTGCTTACCACCGGGGATTATAATTGCGGCCAAGTGCGCGGTCCAATGCAACTAACTTTTTCGCGTTCAATCGATCCCGTCATTCCAAGCGACCTAACAATAACTAGAGTTGCAATTACCAAGGAAGGGGATGAAAAAGAAACTGAAATGGGTCGAAAAGCCTACATCCCTTACGGACTTTATCGATGTTATGGCTTCTTTTCGCCGAGTTTCGCTGAGCAAACTAAAGTCTCCGCCGAGGACCTAAATCTGTTTTGGGAGGCAGTGCTCGGGATGTTCGAGAACGACCGGAGTGCGAGCCGAGGTTTTATGCAATTGCAAGGGGTTTATATTTTCGCTCATGAAAATCCTCTCGGAAATGCACCGAGTGGCAAACTATTTGAGCGGATTTTCATCAAGTCGAATTCCGAGACCCCAAGAAAATTTTCCGATTATACGGTCGAAGTATCAAACCAGGCATTACCCTCAGGGGTCACCATGGAACCTCTGCTAAGCTAGGAGATCGCTTGAGCCTGGAAACAGTGCTCATATCCGCTATCGAACACTACTCGTATTGCCCTAGGCAATGCGGTCTCATTCATATTGAGTCCGTCTTCGATGAGAACCTTTTCACGTTAAAAGGGCAACGAGCACATGCGAGGGTGGACGAACCAACTAATAGATCTGAGCGGGGCAAAAAAATCCTGCGCGGACTACCGCTTTGGTCAGACCAATATGGATTAATCGGAAAAGGGGATGTGATCGAAGCATCACCAGAAAGACCGCCTTATAAAACGGTAATCCCGGTTGAATTCAAATTGGGCAAGCCAACTAGGGTACTTCACGCTTCGTTTCAAGCATGTGCGCAGGCAATTTGCCTGGAAGAAATGTTTGACATTCCCGTCACCGAAATTGCCCTGTATTACATATCATCAAAGCAGAGGATCGTCATTCCCATTGATAGCCACCTCCGCGACCAAACCTTCAATATAATTGAAAAAATCCGTGAGATGAAAGAATCTCAAAGGTTGCCTTCGCCGCTTGCAGATAAACGATGCAGAAATTGTTCCTTGATTGACGCATGCCAGCCATTCGCTCTCGCAAATGGAAAGGGTGACCGGCAACAAGACCTATATGCGCTCCGGGTGCTTTCAGGTGATTCATGACAAGGGAGCTATTAAATACCCTATACATTGGCACCCAGGATACATACGCCCATCTTTCCGATGACAATGTCGTTGTCAAACTTGAGTCTGTTCCACTAATTAAGATTCCGATCCACCATCTTGGGGGCTTATGCACTTTCGGAGTCGTGAATCTATCCCGACCATTAATGGCTAAATGCGCAAAAGAAGGGCGCACCGTTGCATTTTTTGACTCCTTTGGGAGATTTGAAGCCAGAGTTGAAGGTAAAGCAACCGGCAATATTTTGTTGAGAAGAGACCAATGGAGTGCTCATTTTGATGAAACGAAAACGAAACAACTGGCATCGTCTTTCGTCGCCGGGAAAATACAGAATGCCAGGCAAGTCCTCTTGCGATCAGCTAGAGACATCCCAAAGTATTCAGATGCCTTTACTAACGCGGCGCACGAGCTTGAAAAATCTCTATGCCGAATAAGCTCCGCTGAAACTATTGAAGAATTACGAGGGATCGAGGGTCTAGCTGCTTTGACATACTTCGAAATGTTCGATTACATGGTGCTCGCAAAGAAGACTGACTTTTCGTTCGTGATTCGTAGCAGACGTCCTCCGAAGGACCGAGTAAATGCACTTTTATCATTTCTATATTCGGTTGCGACAAACGATTGCGTAAGTGCCTTGGAAGGCGTCGGGCTTGACCCCCAATGCGGCTTCCTGCATGTATTAAGACCAGGCAGGCCTTCGCTCGCGCTCGACCTCATTGAAGAATTCCGAAGCATTCTGCTTGATCGGCTTTGCCTCACTTTAATAAACCGAAAGGAAATCCAGTCTTCAGATTTTGAAGAACGCGAAGGCGGTAGTTTCTTGCTGTCAAAAGAGGGTCGGGACAAAGTCTTGACTGCTTACCAGAATCGAAAGAAAGTAGAAGTCAAGCATTCGCTCTTAGTCGCGAAAGTACCTATTGGATTGTTGCCCCACTTGCAGGCGCGACTACTCGCCAGAACTCTCCGGGGAGACCTTGATCATTACATACCGTATATTCCGGTATAAGTAAAGAATGCCTTTTCAAGAACGGCTGGATGTTCTAGTTTGTTATGACGTGAACACAATCTACGAGAACGGTCAAAGGAGACTGAGACGGGTTGCAAAGGTATGCATCAAATATGGGCAGCGAGTTCAATATTCAGTATTTGAATGTAATGTCTCGATGCCTTTGCTGTTTGAAATGCAGCAAAAGCTCTTTGACATTATGGACCCGGTTGAAGATAGTTTAAGGATTTATACCTTAGCTGGGGCGAGAACGTCGTTTGTGAAGGTATTCGGGCGGAATGATTGGGTTGATTTCCAAAAGCCGCTTACAATCTAGCGCGAACCTGTCGTGATGAGTCGTGACTGCTGGCATTCGCCGGCGGTCTTGAGTTCAAATGAGTTCAAACTTGGGTTAAAAACCAAATTGGAAGCAAAGCAAATTGGGTCTATCTTGGTTCAAAATAAGCAGTTGCATCCGGATTCACGTCCGGATGAGGGTTGAAACCTTTAACCATTTGCAGTTGCCGCCATTTGTCCTTGTTGCATCCGGATTCACGTCCGGATGAGGGTTGAAACCACCGCCCGCGGACAACATCAGCAACGTAGAAAAAGTTGCATCCGGATTCACGTCCGGATGAGGGTTGAAACTTCGAGATCCCGAACGGCAAAGCTGCCCAGGACCGGGTTGCATCCGGATTCACGTCCGGATGAGGGTTGAAACCAGTTTGGAGTCTCACCGCAAAGCGCGATCTGCCTGTTGCATCCGGATTCACGTCCGGATGAGGGTTGAAACAACTGCGCCGGAACTCAAACTTGCTCGAAAGTGGATCGCGTTGCATCCGGATTCACGTCCGGATGAGGGTTGAAACCTTAAGAAACTCGGTGTCGATGAAGAAGTTATATCCCTGTTGCATCCGGATTCACGTCCGGATGAGGGTTGAAACCTCGCTCAGTGCACGCCGCTGTTCCTCGGATAGAAGGTTGCATCCGGATTCACGTCCGGATGAGGGTTGAAACCCAGCTGCCGCGATTTGGGTCACTCCAAAGCCGTTGCATCCGGATTCACGTCCGGATGAGGGTTGAAACACCCTTAAAATCGCTTCTTTTGGCCAGCGGTCAGGCGTTGCATCCGGATTCACGTCCGGATGAGGGTTGAAACATCTAGGCTCAGTATGCCAAAAGCAATTTGAGAATGTTGCATCCGGATTCACGTCCGGATGAGGGTTGAAACAATTTACTGCGGGTAAGTCCAAGGATATGAACAGAGTTGCATCCGGATTCACGTCCGGATGAGGGTTGAAACTAGCTGAGGAAGGCTACATGCATCTGGCGTCTGCGTTGCATCCGGATTCACGTCCGGATGAGGGTTGAAACTCACCAACGACGCCGAACTTAAAGCTCGGGCGGTTGAGTTGCATCCGGATTCACGTCCGGATGAGGGTTGAAACTTAGAATTATACGCGGGTTGCTACCGGTAAGCTCGATGTTGCATCCGGATTCACGTCCGGATGAGGGTTGAAACACGGTCACGCGACCGCGCTCCAACTGGGGCTAGAGGTTGCATCCGGATTCACGTCCGGATGAGGGTTGAAACCGCAAATCAAGCTGATGACCTCTACCATTTTTGGAAGTTGCATCCGGATTCACGTCCGGATGAGGGTTGAAACTGGAAATGGCTCTGGAAGACCTTAAGAAGGTTGAGTTGCATCCGGATTCACGTCCGGATGAGGGTTGAAACCTGGCGATTAAAGCAGTAATACACTATCAATCTCACGTTGCATCCGGATTCACGTCCGGATGAGGGTTGAAACTAGGTGGACGGTTCTCAAGTTACCGGCGTTAGCGAGTTGCATCCGGATTCACGTCCGGATGAGGGTTGAAACAATTGTTTCACGCTGAGCAGGAACCGCTTTGCCACGTTGCATCCGGATTCACGTCCGGATGAGGGTTGAAACAACTTTCTTAAACGAAAGCTGCTCGGCTACCCCAAGTTGCATCCGGATTCACGTCCGGATGAGGGTTGAAACTCGTTTGCTAAGTACATCGGTGTCCAGCTATCAGCGTTGCATCCGGATTCACGTCCGGATGAGGGTTGAAACTGTTTCCTGGACCAATTGGAGGCAATGCAATTAAAGTTGCATCCGGATTCACGTCCGGATGAGGGTTGAAACCCCATTCGCTTTGTAAACCGTCTACTTTGAATTGGGTTGCATCCGGATTCACGTCCGGATGAGGGTTGAAACTCGTTTGCTAAGTACATCGGTGTCCAGCTATCAGCGTTGCATCCGGATTCACGTCCGGATGAGGGTTGAAACCCTGAGTGCCTCCGATTGCTGCACCGCTGTCGCCAGGTTGCATCCGGATTCACGTCCGGATGAGGGTTGAAACACAAATGCCCGAATGTTGTCAGCAACTTCCTGGGCGTTGCATCCGGATTCACGTCCGGATGAGGGTTGAAACAAACAGCAGACGAAACCATGTTTGACGCAACCAGTTGTTGCATCCGGATTCACGTCCGGATGAGGGTTGAAACTACCTATGCTGGCAACGGAACGAATATAGGTGATCGCGTTGCATCCGGATTCACGTCCGGATGAGGGTTGAAACAAGGTAACTCTCCACCGTAGACACATGCCTTGCCGCGTTGCATCCGGATTCACGTCCGGATGAGGGTTGAAACACTTTGCCGGAGGCGGGCGCGCCGACCTCAAACGGCGTTGCATCCGGATTCACGTCCGGATGAGGGTTGAAACATGTGTTTGGCTTATACGAATCCGAGGGCACGGGGTTGCATCCGGATTCACGTCCGGATGAGGGTTGAAACTGAAAACCTAGCCAGTTATCGGGTCTATCAGCAGGGTTGCATCCGGATTCACGTCCGGATGAGGGTTGAAACCACGTCGCTCCCGGCGTGAATTTGGAGGCGGCTAGGTTGCATCCGGATTCACGTCCGGATGAGGGTTGAAACTCGCAAAAGCCTATGATGATGGCTACAAAGACGGCAGTTGCATCCGGATTCACGTCCGGATGAGGGTTGAAACCAGAAAACTGGACGCTGCCAGATTGAAAGCCCTCGGGTTGCATCCGGATTCACGTCCGGATGAGGATTGAAACCTAAAATGCGCAGGTGATAGAACCAAACTGGAACTGTTGCATCCGGATTCACGTCCGGATGAGGGTTGAAACCAGAAAACTGGACGCTGCCAGATTGAAAGCCCTCGGGTTGCATC